>Ga0207991_1000307_pt1 | contig 34353 bp, 30 predicted proteins | sample ETN07SmetaG_FD_185786 | JGI IMG/M metagenome (GOLD analysis project Ga0207991, IMG submission 185786) | Marine microbial and viral communities from oxygen minimum zone, Eastern Pacific Ocean - ETNP2014F14-07SV275 (SPAdes) (version 2) | ecosystem: Environmental > Aquatic > Marine > Oceanic ...
AGCTACGAATTATTGGCATCGGCTTGGTCATTCACATGGCTTTGGACTCCTTTGACTGCCAACTAACAAATGGGGTGTGGTTTATATCGTAATTAATATCACCTTTGGTTATTAGGCTGGGCACTTAAAGCCAAAAAATGTTTTATACTTAGACCTTTTCATTAACTCTATTCTTCTATGAGCACATTAGTTAGCTATCAATTAAACGATTCAGTGGCCACCATTACCATGGATGATGGCAAAGTCAATGCGATGTCGCCCGACATGCAGACAGAGCTCAATGCGGCTCTTGATCAAGCCGTTGAAGACAAGGCAGTTGTGGTGCTCACAGGCCGTGAGGGAATCTTCTCAGGGGGGTTTGATTTACCAACATTGAAAGCAGGTGGTGAAACAGCTCTGCAAATGCTGATTGGTGGTTTTGAACTGTCTGAACGAATATTGAAATTCCCAACACCAGTCATCATTGCAAACCCTGGCCATTGTGTTGCGATGGGTGTATTCATTATGCTCAGTGCTGACTATCGTATTGGTATCGAAGGCCCTTTTAAAATGGGCGCTAATGAAGTGGCTATTGGCTTGGTTGTGCCAGAATCGGCGATTGAAATTTGCCGTAATCAACTGACACCAGCGTGTTTTAATCGAAGCATGTTGACTTCGGAATTTTTCCAACCAAAAGATGCACTTCAAGCTGGCTTTTTAGATAAGTTGGTCGAGCAAGAGGAATTATTGGAAGTGGCTCAAAGCTTGGCAAGTGAGTACGTCAAGCTTGATAACAGAGCGTACCAAGCCACCAAGGCAAAAGTCAGAGGGGAGCTTTATAAGAAGGTTCGGGCCGGCATCGAAAACGATGCAGTATTTTTTAGGAAATTTTTTAATTTATAAGAGACCTAGTCAAAGATCTCTAAAAACAGGACAAAAGATGAGCGAATTACTAGATGATTTTGAAATAGTTGTGGATATCAAAGTTGAATGGGGTGATATGGACGCCCTACAACACGTTAACAATATCGAATATTTCAAATATTTTCAAATGGCACGAATTGCCTATTTTGAGAAAATTGATGCCGATGGCCTGCTTGGCGATAAGCGAATTTCTCCTATATTGGCCTCCACCCAATGCAAGTTTATTTACCCACTTGCTTTTCCCGATCAGATAACGGTAGGGGTTAGGGTCGAGTCATTAGCGCGGCAGCATTTTATAATGAAATACGCTGTCATAAGCCAGAAACACAATAGGTTGGCCGCTTTGGGCGATGGTAAGATTGTAATGTTTGATTACATTAATAATATTAAAGCAGACATTCCAGATGGTGTTAGAAGTGCAATTATTGACCTTGAAAAAGTAGAAGTTGAGATAATCGATTAAGACTGAAGCATTCAAAAAGACTATGAGCCGACACCTTATTATTTACAATCCTATCGCAGGCCGAGGCCGCGTGATAAAACATTGGCCAGAGGTTGAGCAAGCATTGATTGAAGCAGGTGTTGAGTTTGATGTGGTGGCAACGGCTGCACCGCTTGAAGCCGTATCACTCGCTGAAAAAGCACACACGAAATACTCTGCAGTTATTGCTGTTGGTGGTGACGGAACGGTTCACGAAGTGGTGAATGGACTATTGCGAGCATCAAGCGAAGGCGAAACCATCCCATTAGGTGTAATACCCCTTGGCAACGGTGATGATTTTGCCAAAGTAATTCCACCAGAAACACCAATTGGAGGTAAAGTATTTGATTGGCGTGTGGCCGTTGATAAAATTGCCAAAGGTGAGACTAAGCTGTTTGATGTTGGGCGACTTACTAGCAGCCCATCGGATAAAGATCCGCAATACTTTATGAATGGTATGGATATTGGTTTTGGTGCTCAAGCCGCACTGAACTTTACCACAGTGCCGAGTTTTCTTACCGGCATGGCGGCTTATCTAACCGCGATTATGAAAACGTTGATTGATTACCGCATTCCAAAAGTTAGCATTCAAATCGACGATCAGGCGCCTTTTGAACAATCGACAACAATGACAGTCGTTACCAATGGCCGTTGTTTTGGCAGTGGCTTTTGGGTCTGTCCCGATGCTATTGTTGATGACGGCCTGCTTAACGTTATGGTAGCAGACGGCATTGGTCGAGTGCAAATCCTAAATTTGATTCCAAAAATAATGAAAGGCACGCATGTCAACGAGCCAATCCTAAAGAACTTTCTCGCCAAGCGCGTTGTCATTAGCGCTGACGAGGAGTTTGTGGTTGAGGCAGATGGTGAAGTTCCTTATCCTCAAACAACGCACCTCGAAGTGCAAGTACTAGAAAAGAAATTACGCGTGATTGTTTAGAGGTAAACTGAAATTATTCAAATTTAGGGCTAAACGTAGTGGAAATAGGGCGCGCTACAATTAAAGACATTCCTGAGCTTTGCACTTTGCTCGATTATCTTTTTGAGCAAGAATTAGAATTCGAGCCTGATCGAGAGGTTCAGTCACGTGGCTTGTCTGCCATCATTGATGGGGAAGATGTGGGCGATATTTTGCTTGTGCGTCAAGCGGGAGAAATTATCGCGATGGTCAATTTACTCTATACAGTATCAACGGCTCTTGGCTCAAGAGTAGCGATACTTGAGGATATGGTGGTTTTACCGGATTACAGGGGACAAGGTGTGGGATCAAGGCTTCTCAGTTATGCAACCCAATTTGCAAAAGAGCAAAGATGCAATCGCATCAGCTTACTGACTGATAGCGATAATGAGGGCGCGCATCGCTTTTACCAAAAACACGGTTTTTCTCACTCATTCATGGCGACATTCCGTTTGATGTTGGATTGAACGAGGTTATGTAAAATCTTGGCAAGTAATTAAAAATTAAAGCATACAAATGAGTCTTAATGAGTATTTGATATTTATTGTTATAACATTCACGTTTATGCTCTCTCCCGGGCCTGCAACATTCAATTGCATGAACAATGGAATTAAATACGGTGCTAGAAAGTCTGTGTTAGGCGTATTGGGCAATGTTGCAGCTTTTCAGTTATTGATTGTGCTGAGTGTAATTGGCTTAGGGGCTATTTTGGCAGCCTCTGAAATTGCATTTCAGGTTATCAAGGTAATTGGTGCTATTTATCTAGTGTATTTGGGTGTCAAAATTTGGCTTTCTCCAGCGGTTGTAAATGTGGAAGGTAATTCTAAAAATGGGGCTGATGTAAAAACCTTATGGCTTTGTAAGAGGGCATTTTTGGTTACTATGTCAAATCCTAAAGCGCTGATTTATATAAGTGCTTTGTTGCCACAATTCATCAATATAGATCGGCCAAGTTTAGAGCACTTATTGTTAATCGCGCTGACCATTGGGGTTGTTCAGTTTGTCGCCTTTTCTTTGTATGCAATTCTTTCAAGTAGAGCACGTTATTGGTTAAGCGATAAAAGGAATTGTCAATTATTTAACAGAGCAAGTGGATTAACTTTTATGGGTTTTGGTGTGTCTTTAGGGTTGTCAGGAAGATAAGGTAGATTCATAGTTGGTAATCGTACTTAGCGTAAAATGTGCGCTATTGTTTTTATGAGTTAATATTGTGAGTGATTTAACCTTTAAATCTGCCGGTCTAAATCCCGAATTGACAGCCAATTTAAGCACTTTGGGCTATCATACGATGACACCTATTCAGGCCATGAGCTTGCCGGGGATTCTGTCGGGTAAGGACGTAATCGGTCAAGGCAAAACTGGCTCTGGCAAGACAGCTGCCTTTGGCTTGGGTTTGTTGCAAAAGCTGGATGTTAAGCTCTTCAAGATACAATCTTTGGTGCTTTGCCCAACGCGCGAGCTAGCCGATCAAGTGGCAAGTGAATTACGCCGACTCGCTAGAGCAACACATAATGTCAAAATACTCACGCTATGCGGCGGTGTGCCAATTGGTCCGCAAATCGGTTCATTAGAACGTGGCGCGCATATTGTGGTGGGCACGCCTGGGCGAATTGATGACCATCTGCGAAAGAAAACACTCAGACTTGGGTCTGTCAGAACCTTAGTGCTGGACGAGGCTGATCGCATGTTGGACATGGGCTTTCAAGATACGATTGATGATATTATCGATTGCATTCCGACAAATCGACAAACACTGCTTTTTAGTGCAACCTTTCCTAGGGAAATTAAATCGATTGCAAAGCGCGTTATGCTGGATCCAATCACCGTTCAAGCGCCTTCTACGCACGATGAGGCAACCATTAAACAAAACTTTCACCAGGTGAGTGATGCACAATCGAGAATGATTGCTCTGCGCTTGCTATTGGCAAAGCATAGAGCTGATTCTGCTTTGGTTTTTTGCAATACCAAGCGTGATACCCAAGACGTGGCAGACGAACTCAACGATTGGGGTTTTTATGCGCTTGCCATTCATGGTGATCTTGACCAACGCGAGCGCGATCAAGCGCTTATTCAGTTTTCAAATAAAAGCCTCTGTGTATTAGTGGCAACCGATGTGGCCGCCAGAGGTTTGGATATCGACGCACTTGATTTGGTGATAAATTATCATATCGCACACGATCCTGAAACACACGTTCATCGTATTGGACGTACTGGCAGAGCGGGTAGTAGTGGCATTGCTTGTACACTTTATAGCAATAGAGAAATGCATAAGGTTGATGCGCTAGAATTGGGCTTCGATCCACAAAAATTCAGTGATCCTTTGCCTTCAGAGAGTTTGCTGGATAAGCCAGTGAAAAAACCATTAATGGCAACGCTTAAAATTGATGGTGGTAAAAAACACAAACTACGCCCCGGTGATATTGTTGGCGCACTTACGGGAGATGGCGGCATATCAGGTGATTCTGTGGGCAAGATTAATGTTTCAGCCAACTGGTCTTATGTTGCTGTTCAGCTGAATCTAATTAAGCCCGCTCTGAAAAAACTTTCCAATGGTAAATTAAAGGGTCGCTCCTTCCGCGTTAAGCTAGTTTCGTAAATACTACTATTTGTGCTATCATGTGCCATTCATTCACATGTAGGTAAGATAATAGAGATTTTGTTATTGGTGCATATCACTGGCGGCTTAGTCGCTTTGGTTTGTTCGCTGATGGCGGTTTCAAGCAAAAAAGGCTCTAATTTTCATCGCAAAGTTGGACGTATTTACGCAATAGGCATGGCCACCATTGGCGTTACTGCAATACCTATGGCCATCATTAGTGAAAAAATGTTCTTATTTCTAATTGCGCTTTTTAGTAGTTACCTGGTCTTTGCTGGCTGGCGTTTTGCTGTTAATCGCTCAGGAAGGCCAAGTAAGTTGGATTGGTTTGCTGTGTCTGTTATGTTGTTAACAGTGCTAATTATGTCTATCGGAGCCTATGTCATTTCTACTGAGGGTGATGCTATGTGGATTACGTTAGCGGTATTTGCGACAATTGCCACAGGTATAGGACTTGCTGATGTGAAAAGTCATATTTCAAGGCGCACGATTGGTAATAAACGTATCTCTCGTCATCACCAATATGCTGGCAGGCACTATTGCGACCTGAACGGCCGCACTGGTTACCAATGTTTCAACTGACCCTGTCTGGATAGCATGGTTATTGCCGACGGTATTAATATCGCTGGTGATTATTTATTGGAACCGTAGGACATTAAAAGGTTAGTTTTTATTAAAAATTCGCCATCTCAAGGAGGTGAATTGCCGAAAAGCAAGAGAGGCTGGCGAAGGTGAGAGGTGGCAAGCTTCGAGAGGCTAGCTTGGGCTACTGGGGTATAAAATCGCTCTGCGAAGCAGTCTCAGATTTCTAGAGCAACAGCCTAAAGTGGTTAAGAAATTAATTGAAACAGCAAAAAACAGTATATAGTTTATTTAAATAATCTTTAAGCATGATTGGAGCGACTTACTAGAATGAGTATCGATCAATCAAAGAAATATGGAATAGTCAAAGACTATCACCAGCAAACCAAGCATCAGCTGCACCGCTATGCTCGCTCTCCTGGATACTTGGATTGGGATAATCAGCCGCTACCTTATCGATTATTTGATGGCGCACCTCAAATTCAACTGCCTTTAATCGACAAGGATCGAGAGCTGCCTTATTCGTCACTTTACCAACCCAAGAGTAGTCGAGATTCGATTTCTATTGAATCCATTGCCAGTATGTTAGAACTTAGTATGGGGCTTTCGGCTTGGAAGAAATACGGTGCTTCTGAATGGGCGCTGAGAATGAACCCTTCCAGCGGCAATCTACACCCAACCGAATGCTACTTGCTATTGCCTGATTTTCCCCAACAAAAAGCTTGCGTCACTCACTACAACCCTTATCTACATGTTCTTGAAGAAAGGGCGCTTTTTGATCGGGGCCAGGTAGGTTGGTTTGGGGGTTATGGGGGTTTTGGTATCATTTTAACGAGCATTCCTTGGCGCGAGTCTTGGAAGTATGGCGAACGAGCTTTTCGCTATTGCCAGCACGATTTGGGTCATGCTCTGGGTGCTTTGCGTTTTGCCTGTAATTTAAACGGCTGGAAGATGAGCTTAATTCCAAAGATTTCGGCGAAGAGGCTAGAGCGATTCTTGGGCTTTGATCAATTGCACTGGGCGGACGGTGAGGCAGAGCATGTCGAGTGCCTTTGTTGGGTTGAGGGCAAACAGCAAGACTCAAAGGTAATTTTGGAATGGTTTGATTCTCAAGAAAATCCTATATACACCCACCCACCAAATCGCCTTAGTGAAAAGCATGTTGAATGGGGCATCATCGACAAGGTGCAGAAGGCAAGTCAGATAAACGACACCATTGTTCTGCAAACGCCTAACTCTTCAAATCCTGATGACGGCGCCTTCACTTCTGCATTCACAGCTGAAGGAATTATTAGAAGAAGGCGCAGCGCACAAAACTATGACCAGAATACCAGCCGCACAGATTTGGCTGATTTTAGTCACACTTTGGAGAAAACTCTACCATCGAATGGTTGTCCCTTTGATGTGCTTCCCTATGAAGCTCAAGTTCATCTTGCGATATTTGTTCATGCCGTGGATGGTCTTGATTCGGGACTGTACATCTTAGTTCGAAATTCCGAGAATATTAAATCGTTGAAAAATCTTATGCATTCGAATTTTGACTGGCACCAAGTAACGCCAGACTTGCCTTTGTACTGTTTGCAAAAAGGCGATTTCAGGGCTGACGCACAATTGCTTAGTTGTAATCAGGCCATTGCCGGTGATAGTGCCTATTCTCTTGGTATGCTTGCCCACTTTGATTCTGTTATTAGACAGGACCCGTCATACTATCCTAGACTCTTCTGGGAAACAGGATTGGTGGGGCAGGTGCTTTACCTAGAATCGGAAGCCCAAGATCTGCGAGCCACCGGTATCGGCTGTTTCTTTGATGACGAGATGCACAAAATACTTGGCATCAAGGGGACTGAATGGCAAAGTCTTTATCATTTCACCGTGGGCAAGCATGTGGATGATGCTCGTCTGGAAACCAAACCAGCTTATTTTCACTTACAGTGATGAATGAGGATTAGTCTTAGAATGCCAATGAAATATCCTTATGAACTGCCAAACAGCTGGCGATGTATTTCGCTTGCTCTTCGCTAAGCTTCTCTTGCATTCTGGCGCCAACGTTGCTTCTGAGGACGCTTTCATATTGGTTCAGTCCTGGTAGTAGCTCAACTGCGGCTCTTTGTCGCCAAGTCACTTCCTCTGCAAATAATACAAGCGCTTGTTCAAGTAACTGATTCGCTTTTTCTCTGTCCGGATTTTTCTTAAAGGTACGTCTTGCCTTATAAATATTAGACTTAATAGCGCTGGTGCCTGAAACATTACTCAGGCGTCTTTCAACAAGCTTTATTTTTGCCATCGCCTCGTCAGCATTATCATTGGCAATTATTTTTCTAAGGTCGATGAGATCGACCTCAATTGCTGCAAGAGCTTCATGTAGGTTAATTAATTTCTGTAATTCTACGAGCGGCTCATAAGCCTCGTCAGCATTGCGGCGATAAAGCTTGCGTGCTTTGTCTTCGGCATTTGCGAAGGCGAGGTACTTTTCACGTTCGGCTTGCCAGCGACTTGGAATTTGACTTTCTAAGTCAAATTTCCGAACCTCTAAATCAGTGATATGATTATTCATCTTGGTAATGCTCTCACTGACAGTTTCGCCATCACGGTTGCGTTGGCGAATCTTCCTTTGCTCAACCTCAATATCACGATTAATAAATTTAATTTTCCTGTGCAGCAGGCGCACATCTTCATGAAGTGGGCGGTAGTCAATAACAAATGCAGCAAGATCTCTTTCGCTTGAGTAGATAGTGTCAATTAAGGCATAGGTTGCCAATACTCTCTGATGAGTTTCTGCAAACCGATCTTGTAGTCTTATAGGAAGATAGCTAACATTCAGCGACTGAGCAGTTGCGACACTGGAGCGTAGTACATCAACCTCATTTGCATAAATATCGAAGACATGCTCTTCTAGGCAAGATTGAAACTTAGGATTGATAGGTGGCGGCGCGTTATCGGAAGTAAAATAGATGAGTTTTGGTAGATAATTCACCAAGGCTGGATAATAGCCGGCAATAGTCAAACCCGCCAATTGTAGGATAATGAAGGCAACTACACCGCGATAAATGTGTTGCGTTTTAACGCTTGGGGGTGCTACGCTCCGCAAATAGAACAACGAAAAACCAAAGGGTGGCGTAAGAAAGGAAGTTTGCATGTTCATGCCAATCATTACACCGAGCCAAACGGCGGTTATGTTAGCTGAGGGTTCGGCTAGCAAAATCGGTGCAACAATAGGCACAACAACGACAGCGATCTCAATAAAATCTAAGAAAAATCCAAGGAAGAAAATAACCGCCATAACGACGATAAATTGCGCCCAGAAGCCGCCGTCAAGGCTTGTTAAAAATTCCTTTACCAGTATTTCCCCTCCAAAGCCCCTGAAGGCCGAGGTTAGCATCGCTGCACCAATAAGAATGATGAAAACCATCGATGTTGTTTTGGCTGTTTCGAGCATGACGCCGCGTAAGGTGTCATCTATCTTGAAGATGCGCCAGCCACTCCAAAAAACACCAACAAGCAGAACCAACACCGCAACAGTCGCTAGTGTTACACCAATGACATCACTCGTGGTTTGTATGTTTTTAACATTGGGGTCATAATAATTGAGAATAATGGCAATAACTATTGTCGCTCCGATTGCAAGAATAGCCGGTAAGTAAGTGGTTTTTTTGCCGGGGTAGAGGCGATAGCCGCCCATGATCATAGCGCCGACGGCACCGATGGAGCCGGCCTGATTAACCGTCGCAACCCCTAAAATGATTGAGCCAAGTACTGTAAAAATCAGCAGTAGTGGCGGCACCAGAGAAAGTGAAATGTGGATGAAAAACTTCATGTTATATTTGCCTTGATGCTCAACAGTAGGGGCAACTTCTGGCTTAATTAAGGCGTAGATCAGAATATAGAGCATGTATAAGCCGACGAGGATCAGCCCTGGGATAAAGGCACCCATAAACATATCACCGGCACTGGTTGAAGTCACGTCAAGGGCAGAGGGCATAACAAACTCGCCGGTCGCTTCTTTGTACTGGGCTGCTCTGCTTGTACTGGCAATATCAGAAGCATTTGATAATTGGTCGGCGAGAAGAATGAGAACAATTGAAGGCGGGATAATTTGCCCCAGTGTTCCTGAGGCACAAATGATGCCGGAAGCCAATGATTTAGAGTAATTATTCTTTAACATTGCTGGCAATGAAATCAATCCCATTGCAATTACAGTGGCGCCGACGATGCCGGTTGTGGCTGCTAAAAGTGCGCCAACAAAGACAACCGATATACCAAGTCCGCCGGGAACCGGTCCAAAAAGCTGTGCCATAGCCACTAGTAGGTCTTCAGCTATTTTTGAACGCTGCAGCATAATACCCATAAAAATAAACAGCGGTACTGCAATCAGTGTATCTCTCTCAACATCCCAATAAAGGCTGCGGAAATTCGTTACCCCGGCGTTGAGCCATTCCACCGGCCCACCATGGATAAAATAGGCACTAATGTCACCAGCAAAAATATAGCCGGCAAAAGCTGCTATGCCAATTGTCAGAATAGAAGAGCCCGGCAGCGAGAAGGCCACAGGAAACCCAGAGATGAGCGCACCCATCATCATCAGCACAAGTAGAATTAGAAAATAAGTTTCCATAATTATGAGAAGTCGTTTTTTAGTAATCTATTCATTGTGTCCCTGTATGCATAGCTGATTCAGTCATTCCGCCCTTCGTGCTCTGCTATTTCCTTGAGCGGATATGTATCCCCTTCTTCACCGTGTAGGTTTGCAATATTGTCTAACATATAGCCGACAAACTGAACCAGCATACTCACGGCATAAATAATGAGAAAGCCCACCATAATATATTTGACGTACATGCCATAGCCTTGTTGGTAGCCCTCAAATGTCAAAATGGGTCCGTTGAGGCTGCTGCCTCGAGTCCACATCCCTGTGAGTAGAATTGTCCAGCACAAAGGCAAGCCCAAGATGAGGCAGCCAACAATGTTGGTGATGGATTTTTTGCGTTTGCTGAAGGATGCATAGAGTACGTCAACACGAACATGGCCTCCAGATACCAAGGCGTAAGAACTGGCAAACAGAAACAGGGCGGCGTAATAGAAACGCACTAGATCACCCATAAATGCCTGCTCGTAGGAAAAGATAAAGCGCCCAATGACGATGAGAAATTCGGCGATGACAACCAATAATGCGAGCCAGATAAAATCCAGCCCCTTGGAAAAATAAGCGATGATGCCGCCAACAATAAACATTGGATAAAGGACGTAAGTGCCACGGAAACTCGAACGACCCAGCTGTTTTGTCAGCTCATCACCGACAAAGATTTCTAAGTAATTTTCGACCCTTAGAAAAGAGATAATCACATCGATGAGGCCAATAAACAGAATGGCCCAAAACGCCGTACGAATAATGTAGGCAGCGAAATAGGACCAGAGTTTGGCATCATCCCTTAACTGACGCTGATGGGTCTTAAAAACCCAAAGAGCAGTTATAGCCAGTACCCCAAATAACATCAAAAACTGAATCCATCCGAGAGAAAGGGCGGCACTTTCGAGTGGATTGCGCAAAGGGGAGAATCCAAGCCATTGCTGGTGTTTAAGGAAATTAACAGGTCCCGGCCAACCCCTAAAAAAAATAAGGTAATTGTTGAGTATAAAAACAATGACATACCCTATCATCGATGCTGCTAATATTCGGTAGATAGGTGTTGTGGATGATTTGTTGTTCAGTTCACTGGACGCTGTCAATGGCCGAGTGTTGGATTCACTGAGATGGTTTGCTGATGATGTCATAGTGATAGTGATTGCTATTGGCGTTCCTTTACTCAGTGAGAGGGACGAGACACTTACCAAGCATCATATCATGAATTGAGCGGTCGCTTCACTAGGTTGTGAGCGAGGTCTAAATCCTATGCTGAAAATAATAGCCAGACCTTAAAAAAGAGCGGCGCCCTAAGATGCCGCTCTTTTAGATGAAAAGTGCCTAAGTTAGAGTATTAGACTCCCAGTGCGCGGTTACGCTGTTCGACGTAGGCCTGATCTGAGATCTTAGCCCAAGCACCAAGCGACGTGCGTGCTTCTGCAAAGCTTGCGTGAACACGAGCAGCCAGGTCAGAGTGATCTCGAACTTCGGCGAACACTTCCTCTGAAGCTTCGGCAAACGAGTCATAGATGTCATCGCTAAACCTACGGAGTTTCACCCCTTGCTCTGTCACCAGCTTTTCAAGGAAGGCGCCGTTGTTGGCGTTGTACTCAGATATCATAAGCACATTTTCCTGGCCAGCGGCGGCTTTAATAATTGCTTGATCAGCGTCAGTGAGATTTTCCCACCACTCAAGATTCATACCGCAAGACAGCATAGAGCCTGGCTCATGCATACCTGGGTAGTAGTAGTACTTGGCGGCTTCATAGAATTTCATCAAATAGTCGTTATACGGTCCTACCCATTCTGTGGCATCAATTGCGCCGGAAATCAAATTCTCATAAATTTGACCACCGGGTACTGAAATAGGTGAGACACCTAATTTAGCCATGACGTCGCCACCAAGTCCAGGAATCCTCATTTTCAGACCCTTAAGGTCATCAACGGAATTAATTTCCTTGCGGAACCAGCCACCCATTTGCACACCCGTGTTGCCACAAGGTAGGCATTTGAGGCCATAACCAGCTGCTAACTCATCCCACAATTCTTGACCGCCGCCAAAATGAATCCAGGCGTTGATTTCAGTGTAGGTTAAGCCAAAAGGCACTGCCGTGAAATAGGCCCAAGCGGGATGCTTGCCTTTCCAGTAGTAATCAGCTGCGTGATAGATTTGCGCATTACCTGAAGCGACCTCGTCAAAAGAGTCAAAGGCTTTGACGCGCTCATTGGCGGCAAAGTAATTGACTTTCATTCGACCATCGGTCATTGCTTCTAGGTTTGCAGCAAAGCGTTGCGCGCCAGTACCTAGTCCAGGGAAGTCCCTACCCCAAGTAGCCACCATAGTGATTTCCATATTGCCCAAAGCAAGTGCGGGTGTGGGAAAAGTAGATGCAGCAGCGACACCACCGGCGACGGCTGCGGTTTTAAGAAATTTTCTTCGATCCATACTCATGTAAATCTCCTTATCTAACTGTTAAAAAAAACAAAAAAATAGGCAACAGAACACGAACTACAGGGGGAATGGACATTGCTGCCATTATGTGCGCTTTTCAAAAAAAAAAAAAGTCAAAATGCACTTCTGATGAAAATCCCATGCAGGTGTGACAGTACGCTTTTGAAGAATGTTTGTCAAGTTGTTTTTATAATTAACACTATATTCTTGCAATTTATTCTTTTTAATTGTTGCAAAGTTTTTACTAGAGTGCTTTTTGGCAATTTCTATCCAGCACATCCTTTTTTAATCAATTTGATGTTTAGGGTATAGTGCATTCTTTATGAACTTTTGGAAGAAATTCTGGAAATAAAATGATAACTTCTGGGTTGTGCATTTAATGGAAATACTGACACTACTAATGTTATTTATTGCTGGAATAGCGGCTGGAATGTGTAATGCCGTTGCTGGAGGCGGTACTTTTTTTAGCTTTCCTGTATTTTTAGCGACAGGCATCCCACCCATTGTTGCCAATGCCTCAAACTCTATTGCCGTATGGCCAGGCAATGTCATGGCGGTTATTAATTATCGTAAGCAACTTATGGCGCATGCTGGCGAAATCAAAACAACCATTTTCATTTCGTTTGTTGCGGGGGTTATGGGCGCAATTCTGCTGTTTTATACTGGTAATGCGGCATTTGAAAAGATGATTCCCTATCTTATATTGCTAGCAACATTGTTGTTCATGTTTGGTGGAAAACTTAAGATATTGTTTACACCTTCTGGTGGCACAGAGCAAATAAAGCCATCGATTATGACTCGGATGTTTGAATTTGTAGCGGCGTTGTATGGCGGTTTTTTTGGAGGTGGGCTGGGCATTATATTAATGGCAAGCTTACAACTGACGGGTTTTAAGGACATACATTTAAATAATGCTCTGAAAAATTTACTGGGCGCAGTAATATCATTTGCTGCATTTATTATTTTCTCATTCTCTGGAATAGTCCATTGGCCATTCACATTAGTGGCCTTTTCTGGCGCAATAATAGGCGGTTTTTTGGGTGCGCGACTTGCCAAAAGTTTGTCTGCAAAATATCTGCGAAGAGTCGTTATTGCCTTTGGTTGCTTTTTAACCGTTTATTATTTCTATAAGTATATGTAGCGTTTGTAAAAAATTGATTGTTGGTCTTTTTGCTAATATTTGACAGTGACAGCGTCCATATGCAAAAAATCGTAAATTTCTCTGAGTGGCGCTAAAAACCACAATAAAACCACAATAAAGCGATCAAAACGTTCAAAAAAGGTTATTTTTGAGCTAAAAATAGAAGAATTTTGGCTATTTATTGTCTGATTTTGACTTTTATTTTTCCATTTCAAGGAGGTGAATTGCCGAAAGGCAAGAGAAACTGCCCTGGGGTATTATTTTGGATATTTTCTAAAATAACCTATCATTTTAGTCTGCATATATTCTTCAAAAGCTGATAGAATAAGTGTTTGTAATTATGACACTTCAGTAGTGAATAACACATGAAAAATATTCTCTTAGCGCTTAATCGATACTTTGCTACGGTGCCTGGAAAGCTCAGACCTCATAGCAAAATTGTATTAATTTTGGCATTACTCTCAACTGTTTTTATGGGGTTTGGTGCCAATCGTTTTAGTCTCGACTTTTCCATCGAATCGTGGTTTGAAAAAGGCGATCCCGCGCTTGAGGCATTGGATGAGTTTCGTCAACAATTTGGCAGTGACGATGGTCTCTTTATTGTCTACGAAGCCAAAGACGGTGATGTTTTCTCGAATAAATCGCTGACGCTCATTTCGCAATTGACCGATGCGCTAGATAATGCTGCTGAGATTGATCCGAAAATTTCAATGGATAAATACGGTTTGACGCTCGAACAAGTTGAAATTCTTGGGCGTATTAAACGCGTGCAATCGCTCACGAATATCCGCATTCAACAAAGTGAAGGCGATACACTCAGTGCGCCACTCTTAGTGCCAAGAGATATTCCAAGTAATCAGCAAGATTTAAATCAGATTAAAGCGTTGGCAGATGCTCAGAGTATGTTGCCTTTATTTATGTTCTCTAAAGATCATCGATTTGGTGCGCTTTCCATTACCACTGATTTTGGCACCATTCCAATAATCGCAAAAGAGAATCAAAGTGATTCGCTTCTCGCAGAGGATAGTTTAGAGGGCGATTTTGATGACTTTGATGCTGCACTGGATGAATCTGCTATCGTAGAGAAAGTTAAGTTTAAGGAGCTTGACCCAAGCGTTTATCTAGCCTTTATGCCCGCTGTATCAAATATTTATAAACAAGATTATTTCCTTGAACAATTTGATTTTTACCCAATTGGCACTGCGGCGATGACGGAGCTAGCATGGGACACTATGATTCACGCCGGCCTTTTACTGATTGGCATGGTGGTGGTGATTAATTTGTTGTTATGGACATTGTTCAAATCAGCATCAGCAGTGGTATTACCACAATTGGCGATTGGCATGAGTGTGCTGTTTGTGATTGGTGGATTTGGTTGGTTAAACATCACCTCTTCAACACTCATTGCTTTAACGGGGATGTTGGTGGTTGCTGTCGGTATTGCCGATTGTGTGCATGTAATGAGTAGCTACATGTTTTTTCGCCGTGAGGGTGAAGCGCATGAGGAGGCATTGAGCCATGCCTACGCAAAAACGGGTGTGCCAATCTTACTGACCACAATTACAACAATGGCGGGCATGGCGTCCCTAGCAGTAACAGGAATGGCGCAATTTGCCAATTTTGGCTTATCCTCTGCTGCGGGCGTGTTGATGGCTTTTTTTTACACCATCTACCTGTTACCAGTATTATTGGATTATTGGCATCCCATGCCTATTGCAAAGCCACAAAAACAGCAATCAAAAGGTGTTTTTGGTCAAATAAGGCGACTTATAAATGGCGCAACTCACTTGCTGTGTTTGCTTATAAAGCCGCTACAATTGATTGCCAGAAAGCTTGGATTGGTTTGGTTATTGAGCGCAGAGTGGCTTCAACCCTTACTCGATAAAATTCCGGCATTTGTGGAGCGTCGTCGTCACACTATTGTGGTTGTTTTTGTTGGCATTTTTGCAGCCTGTGTTTATGGTGCGTCGCAAGTAAAAATTGATTCTAATTTGGTGGAAATATTTTCCGAAGATGTGCCGATTCGTGCCGCTTACGATATTGTTGATGAGCATATGATGGGCTCTGGTAATATGTTGATTATGATCAAAATGGGCGAATCAGATGCGATGATGGACCCTGAGGTTTTAAGTGCAATGAGTGACCTGCAAGTAACACTGAAACAAAATTATGGTGATTATATTATTCGCTCTAATTCGTTAGCGGATTTAGTCAAGGAAACTCACGCTATTATGCAGGGAGATGAGCGATATCGCAGTATTCCTGATGACAGTGTTATGGTCTCTCAGTTGTTGTATCTATTCAATAGTGCTAATGCTGAAGAGCGCCGAGCTCTGGTTAGTGATGATTATTCTAAGAGTCATATCAGTGTGCAACTAAAAAACGCCGGATCAGCCGAATACGCACTATTCTTTGACGATATACAGCGTGATATTGACAGCGCTTTTGCCGTATTAAAAAACCGTTATCCAGAGATGCAAGTGCAAATGACAGGTTCCTTTGCACTGATTATGAAGATGGCTGATGACCTTAGCCATACCCAGTTTAGAAGTTTGGCGATTGCAGCTGTTGTTATTAGTGCGCTGTTGATGTTGACTTTGGGCTCGCTTCAAGCAGGCGTAATGTCGATTATTCCAAACCTGATTCCGGCGACTCTAGCCTTTGGGTTAATGGGGTTATTAGACATTCCACTGGATACCGATACTTTGATTATTGCACCGCTCATTATTGGTATTGCTGTGGACGATACCATTCACTTTATTAGTCATTATCGAATGGCACTGGTGGCTACCAATAGTATGAAGACCGCGCTGATAGATGCGATTAAAGAGGTGGGTCAGGCGGTTACATTTACAACGTTAATTTTAGCTTGTGGCTTCTTTATGTTAAGCTTTAGCGACCATTTAGGCTTAGTGAAAATCGGCACCTTTGGCTCTCTTGCAATTTTTGTCGCTTTACTTTGTGACTTGTTGTTTTTCCCTGCCTTGATTATGATTTTCAAACCAAGGTTTGGCGAGAAAAATGTTGATGATAATTTGAATTTTAACGAGGCTTAGTCATGACAACCCTATACCCAAAAAGCACCTCTTATTTCTTGTGTACTATTTTATTGGCAACGTTTTTAAGTGTTATTAGTACAGACATTGTTGCTCAAACCGAATTGAGTGCCAGAGAAATTGTTGAACGAGTTGATGAGAGTCAGCGCAAAACAACGAATTCTGCTTTCACTCGCATGAAACTCACTACCTGTAAGTTTGGCATTAAAAATGGCAAAATAAAATGCGTTGAAAAGGCCCGTATAAAATTGGTTGAAAGTGCCCAAATTAACACCGGTGTCGATAATAAAGATACAAAATCAATTGCTATCTTGTTAGAGCCAGCGAGTGAACGAGGCATCGGTATGTTGACTTATACCTACGAAGACAGTGAGCGAGATAACGAAACATGGTTGTATCTTTCTGCGCTCGGTAAAGTAAAGCGCATCAGTGTTAGAAACAGCGATGATGAGGATACTGAATCCGCTAGTTTATTTGGCACCGAAATAACCACAGAGGATCAAGAAACTGGCAAGTTGGATGATTACACTTATGAATTGTTGGAGCAAGGTGAGTATCGAGGCAGACAGGTTGCGGTGATTGAGTCTAGGCCAAAAGCGCATCGAATCAATAAGAGCAGTTATGGCAAAACACGGAGTTGGATAGACCTAGAGCGTTTTATTGTTCTCAAGGCGCAAATGTTTGATAAACACGATAATCCAATCAAGCGTATCGAGGTCGGCAAGGTGCAGAAAATCAACAACATCTGGATGGGTCGTAGTTTGACTTTTATGAATTCAGTCAGCCAAAGGCTGACCAATATGAAACTGGAAGCGATTAGCTTTGACATGGATATTGATGAATCATTCTTGACACAAAGAGCCTTAACAGATCAAGCATTCCGTGAACAATTCTTAAACAATCTGCGTCAGCAGGCTCAATAATAATTGGGTTTGTATGGCTAAATATCTTCGCTTTCTCTGCATTGCTTTGGCATTTAATGTTCTCAACAGCACAGCACTTTTAGCGAACGAATCACTTTTGGCAGACGATTTATTTGCCGATGATATGGATCAATCGTTTGACGAGTGGAGTGATGATGACGATACTTTTGCCTTAGAAGAGCAGGATAGCGGAGCCCTTTTTCCTTGGCTCACCATTCAACAATCGCAGAAATGGGGAGTGAATCCAGCAAATGATTGGAACACAACTCGCCAGAGAAGTGAGTTAACCCTTGGGGCTAGCGGTTCGCTAGGGCAATCGAGCTATGGAGAAATTGAGTTAAAAGGCAAATACTACTGGCACGAAGACAGCAAACACTCGACTAAAGTGAGTGATTTTGAAATTGAGCGTGGCTTTTTGCAATACAGTTCGGGTGTTTGGAGCACCAAGCTTGGTAAGTACACCATCGGTTGGGGAGAGCTAGAGGGCGGAGCATTGGATGTAATCAATCCAAGCGGCGGCTTAACCGATCCGTCACAAACCTCGCAATGGCTTATTAGTGCAACGAGGTATTGGCCCGACAGAGAGTTGAGTGTCTTTTATAACCCGAATCCTGAGATTACCAAGGTCACTGGTATTTCTTTGATTGACGGCTCGCATCGAGAGATTGGTATTCGCTATGGCATTAACCAAGAAGGTGGTGATATAGCAGTATATGCTGCACACTTGATTCCCAATGGCGCAGTTAAAGATATTGCTAATAGTGTAAGTTATGCCAAGGGCTACCAGTTGCTGGGTTTTAGCATGAATAAGGTGCTGGGCAACCATTTATTGAAATTTGATGTTGCTTATAAGCACAATCTCGAACACAATAATTCGAGCCAGCTGCTGAAGGTAGACAGGCTCGACTGGAATTTATCACTTGACATTGGTGGGGGCGATCGTCAATGGTTGTTAGCAATTAGCTCACAATACTGGCTGGATTTTGCGGATGATTATTTAACCCCTGGTTTACTTGCCAATGTCAGCACAAGCCGAACTAATTTTAATTATATAGCGAGTGTCAGTGATGAATTCGAGAACACAGATTGGAGTTGGGATGTATTAAATATTATTGTCGCAGATGGTGATTTATCGTTACTGACAATTGGATTAAATTGGGATATCAATGATCAGTGGCAAGCATCAGCTAAGGCAATACATGCAGATGCTAAATTGAACCGTGCCTTTGCATTACTTGACGGCTATCAACGCGTTCAAATGGAGGTTAAATACCAGTTTTAACCCGTATTCAAGGGTATTAATAAATGATTACTGCACATAATTTGATAAACAAAGCATTATCAATCTAATAAAATTTAATTATTTAAATTAATTATCTAATAATTATCAATAAGACGCTGTAATAAGCATAATCAATTCCAGCCAATCACTTTAAACTTATTTCCTATAAGGCCTTTGCATAAACCGTTTTAGATTTGATAGTGAGATCCCAAAGGGCTGAGTGAATTTGAAGAAGCTGTTGTAAGCTTTCCCGAGGTTGTAGAATGCTGGACGATTACAGGCGGAGTAGACTATTCGCTTCGTATTGTCACTAAAGACATTCAAAGTTATGAGCAATTTTTACGCAAGCGCTTACTTAGACTCCCCCATATCTTGGAAGCACAAAGTCATGTGGGCGTTACCGAGGTAAAGCACACCACAGAGTTACCAATTGGAAAATAAACACCAGATTTGCCATTAAAGGATTGAAGATGGTAGATGTATTTAGCGTCTTTTAGAGGTTGGTTTTAGGGGTGTATCAGCGCCTTCAATCGAGGTGGGCATAGTATAATCTCTGCTTTAAGTTTTTCAGTAGCGCTGAGCGTCAGTAAATGTTAGCAAGTAAGCAATTAAGAGAGAATCTTGATCATGTTGTAGAGCAACTCAATAGAAGAGATTACAGCTTTGATGTAGAAGCATTTAAGGCGCTTGAGGCAAAGAGAAAGGTTGCCCAGATTGAAACTCAAGAATTACAGAATTTACGTAATACCCGATCAAAGGCCATTGGCCAGGCGAAAGCAGCGGGTGAAGATATAAAGCCACTTTTGGATGAAGTTTCAAATTTAGGCTCACGATTGGAAGACGGCAAGGCTGAATTGCAAAAAATCCAAAACCAAATTGATGACATTGCGATGTCAATGCCCAATATCCCACACCCTTCGGTGCCACACGGCGATAGTGAGGATGATAATATTGAGGTGTCAACATGGGGTGAACCTGGTGAATATGATTTTGAGGTGAAAGACCACGTTGATTTAGGCGAAAAACTTGGCTTAGACTTTGCTACGGCAGCGAAGATTTCAGGCACACGATTTGTTGTGATGACGGGAAAGTTGGCAAAGTTGCAGCGAGCGCTGACGCAATTCATGCTAGACCAACACGTTGAGGTGAATGGTTACACTGAAACTTATGTGCCATACTTAGTCAATGCAGATTCACTAACTGGCACAGGTCAATTGCCAAAATTTGAGGCAGATTTGTTTAAAACTAGCCTTAGGGGTGAAGAGGGTGAGGCAAAATCACTTTACCTTATTCCAACAGCTGAGGTGCCTGTAACCAATATGGTGCGTGACTCGATTATCAAGGAATCGGATTTGCCACTAAAGTTTGTTGCGCACACACCTTGCTTTCGCTCAGAAGCGGGCGCTTACGGTCGTGACACCAGAGGCTTAATTCGTCAGCACCAGTTTGAGAAAGTGGAATTGGTACAAATCTCAAAACCAGAATCTTCTTACGAAGTATTAGAGCAATTAACCTCTCATGCTGAAGGAATTTTGCGAGCATTAGGGTTGCCTTACCGTAAAGTGATTTTGTGTACAGGTGATTTAGGTTTTTCTTCAGCAAAAACTTATGATCTTGAAGTATGGCTGCCAGGTCAGTCTGCTTATCGTGAAATTTCGTCATGCTCTTGTTTTGAGGATTTTCAAGCGAGACGCATGCAGCTGAGGTGGAAAAACCCAGAAACCAATAACACCGAGCTATTGCACACCCTCAATGGTTCGGGCTTAGCGGTGGGGCGCACACTGGTTGCAGTGATTGAAAACTACCAACAAGCTGATGGCAGTATTGCCATTCCTGAGGTATTACAGGGCTACATGGGTGGCTTAACTGCTATAAAATGATCGACTTAACTTTTTTTGGAGAATAACAATGGATTCACAAATATTAATCTTGGTAGGCATGTTTGCTTTGATGTATTTTTTACTCATCAGGCCACAGCAAAAGCGAGCTAAAGACCATAAAAAGGTTTTGAGTGAATTGAAAAAAGGCGATGAAGTGGTAACCAACGGCGGTATCGTTGGAAAAATAACTTCTGTTGATGAGACTTTTATAGATCTAGAGATTGCTTCTGGTGTTACTGTTAAGGTGCAAAAACAAGGCGTTAACACTAAGATGCCTAAAGGCACCGTGAAATCTTAAGACTAAAGAAAACTAAAATGAATCATTATTCTGGCTGGAAAAATGCATTAATTGCTTCTTTCCTTTTATTATCTGCACTGTACGCACTGCCTAATATTTATGGCTCTGATTTGGCCATCCAAATCTCGCAAGCTGGCGATGCCAGTATTAGCGAGCAAGATTTAGCCAAGGTTGAGACAGTCCTGACAAGTAATGCTGTTGACTATAAGTCGATTGGTTTGGCAGACAACCGTATTTTGATTCGTTTTGAAGATTCTCAGTCGCAACTCTCAACTAAAACCCTTCTTAAAACTTCACTGACTCGCAATTATGTTGTTGCACTTAATCTGGCACCCTCCGTGCCACAGTGGCTGTCGGACTTAGGTGGCCGTGCGATGTCACTAGGTTTGGACTTGAGGGGCGGCGTCCACTTCTTGCTTGAAGTTGATATGGAGGCTGTTGTGGCAATGTCGATTGACCGTTATTACAACGAATTGAGACCACTCCTGCGTGAGGATCGCTTGTATAGAAGTATCCGCAAAGAAGGCAATAGTTTGCTTGTTACCTTTAAATCTGAGGAATCAAAGCAACAGGGCAAGAGATTGATAAAAGATGAGTTACTTGACTTGAAAATTGTTGAGGGCAGCGAATCTGAGCTTCAGCTTAGTTTAGAAATAACGCCGGCGGCAATAAAAGTCTCAAAATCAAGTGCTTTACAGCAAAACATAACAACATTGCGTAATCGTGTAAACGAGTTGGGTGTAGCCGAACCTATTATCCAGCAACAAGGCTCAGAGCGTATTGTGGTGCAATTGCCTGGTGTGCAAGACACTGCTCGAGCAAAAGAAATTTTAGGCGCTGTTGCAACCATTGAATTCAGGTTGGTTGATGAGAAGAATGACCCTCAATTGGCGGTGAATAGTGGAAAAGTGCCTGTCGGCTCAAAGTTGTATTACTTCAAAAGTGGCAGACCATTGCTACTTAAAAGCTCTGTTATTGCAACTGGAGAAAATATTACTGGTGCCTCTTCAGGTATTGATCAGAATAATGCGCCTATGGTAAATATCCAACTTGATAATGCAGGTGGTCGTTCGATGTTAGAAACGACCAAAGAGTTTTTAAATCACCGTATGGCGGTGGTTTATATCGAAAACAAGGTTGAAACCATTGTTGAAAATGGTGAAATGGTAAAGATTCGCACAAAAACGCAAGACGTTATCAATGCTGCTACGATTCAGGGTACTTTTTCCAATCGTTTCCAAGTCACTGGTATGGAGAGTGCTCGAGCGGCGAGAAATCTTGCCTTATTACTCAGAGCCGGCTCTCTTTCTGCGCCAATTGAAATTATTGAGGAGCGCACAATAGGACCAAGTTTGGGTGCTGATAATATTGCCAAGGGCTTTTTGTCTGTCTTAGTGGGCTTTGCTTTAGTTTTAGTTTTCATGGCTTGGCGTTACCGCGTTTTTGGTCTAGTTGCCAATGTAGCGCTGACGTTGAATCTGGTGACCATTGTTGCCGTGCTGTCATTAATTCAGGCGACATTGACGCTACCAGGTATTGCCGGTATTGTGCTAACTGTTGGTATGGCAGTTGATGCTAACGTGCTTATTTTCGAGCGAATCAAGGAAGAGTTAAAATCGACCCGTAATATACAAAAAGCTATTTCTGCCGGCTATGAAAAAGCCCTATTAACCATTGCTGATGCAAACATCACTACCTTAATTGCTTCAATTGTTTTATTTAGCTTCGGCACGGGTGCAATTAAAGGTTTTGCGATAACTTTGTCAATTGGCATTATCACTTCGATGTTCACAGCGATTGTTGTCTCGCGCGCAATCATTAATTTGACTTATGGCGGGAAGAATGTCGAGGAGTTAGCGATATGAGCTTAAAGTCAATAAAAGTGCCAACAATAGATTTTGTCAACAAGCGACATTGGGCAATGATATTTTCTGCCATCTTGTTGGTTGCGTCCATTATTTCGTTATCGGTTCAGGGCCTTAAGCTGGGCATCGACTTTACCGGCGGTACGCTAATTGAGGTTGGTTATCAACAGACTGCTAATCTTGAAGAGATACGTGGGAAACTCAACGAGGCAAATTACCGAGGCACTAATGTGCAATACTTCGGTACTGATACCGAGGTACTGATTCAGCTTGAGCCGCAGCAAGTATCATCCGCTAAATTAAGCTCCTCTATTATTCGCATGCTTGGCGAAGGCATCGATGTGCGTCGAGTTGAGTTTGTAGGTCCCAAAGTGGGCGAAGAGTTGACCAATGACGGTGGTCTGGCGATGCTTTATGCTTTGATTGGTATTCTCATTTACGTTGCTTTCAGATTCGAATACCGTTTTGCTCTGGGCTCAATTGCGGCCCTGATCCATGATGTTATTATTGTATTGGGTATTTTTTCAGCCCTTCAAATTGAGTTTGACTTGACCGTTTTGGCGGCCATTTTGGCAGTGATTGGTTATTCACTCAATGACACAATAGTTGTCTTTGATCGTATTCGTGAAAACTTTCTTTCGACCCGTCAGGTCGAGCCGAAGCCAATCATTAATGATGCGCTTAATCAAACGCTATCGCGCACAATTATGACTTCATTAACAACTTTGCTCGTGCTATTGGCTTTGTTCTATTTGGGTGGTGAGGTGATTCACAGCTTTGCTGGTGCGCTACTGATTGGGGTTGTGGTTGGTACTTACTCGTCCATTTATGTAGCAAGCTCAATGATCTTGGCGCTAGGCATCTCGAAGGCGGATATGCTGCCTTCAGAGAAAGAAAGTAAGGAAATTGACGCTAGACCTTAAAACCTAAGTTAGTCAACATACTTTTCGAACACCAAGCAGGCGTTGGTACCACCGAAGCCGAAGCTGTTTGACATCACTCGATTAAGTGAAACGTGTTTGGTTTCTCTAACAATTGGTACGCCTTCAGCCTCTTCGTCCAGTGTTTCGATATTGACCGACTCAACGACAAAGTCATTTTCCAGCATTAGCAGTGAGTAAATAGATTCGTTGACACCTGCTGCTCCTAGCGCGTGTCCTGAGAGGGATTTAGTTGAACCTACCATGGGTATGTTGTCACCAAAAACTTCTTTAATGGCTTGCAGTTCTCTCATATCACCAACAGGCGTTGAAGTGCCATGTGCGTTAATGTAGTCAATCGGCCCGTCAACCGTACTGGTTGCTAGCTGCATACAACGTTTTGCCCCTTCGCCTGATGGCGCGACCATGTCGTAACCATCTGAGGTTGCGCCGTAACCTGTGAGTTCGGCAATAATATGAGCACCTCGCTGTTGAGCGTGCTCTAAAGATTCAAGCACCAATGCACCGCCGCCGCCTGAAATAACAAAGCCGTCACGGTTAGCATCGTACGCTCTTGAGGCTTTTTCCGGTGTATCGTTGTATTTGGAAGACAGTGCTCCCATGGCATCAAATAACATGGTTAGAGACCAGTCAAGCTCTTCACCGCCACCAGCAAAAACAACATCTTGCTTACCCATCTGGATTTGCTCCATCGCATTACCAATGCAGTGGGCACTAGTGGAACAGGCCGAAGTAATCGAATAATTAATGCCTTTAATTTTGAATAACGTTGAAAGACAAGCTGAAGTCGTGGATCCCATGGTCGGTGGTACGCGGTATGGACCTACACGCTTAATGCCTTTTTCTCTTAAAATGTCAGCTGCTTCAACAACGTTTTGGTTGGAGGCGCCGCCAGAGCCGGTAATCAATCCAGTACGTTCGTTCGATACTTGTTCTTCTGTTAAGCCCGATTGCTTAATGGCCTCATCTAATGCCAAGGCGTTATAAATAGAGGCATCAGCCATGAAGCGAAGCATTTTTCGATCAATAACTTCTTTTGGGTTAACTTCTGGAATTTCGCCGTGCACATGAGACCTAAGACCCATTTCGGCGTATTTTTCACTAAATTTAATACCTGATTTGGCTGTTTTGAGTGATTCAAGCACTTCAGCCTTGTTTTTACCAAGACTGCAAACAATTCCCATGCCAGTGATAACGACGCGTCTCATCAGAAAGTAGAGGTGTCAGTAAATAAACCCACTTTTAGGTTGGTGGCTTCGTAAATTGTTTTTCCATCAACTTCCATAGTGGCATCAGCAACACCCATGTAGAGTTTTCTTGCAATGACTCTAGAGAGGTTGATCTTGTAAGTAACTTTTTTATTTGTCGGTAGAACCTGGCCGGTAAATTTAATGGTACCAGAACCTAATGCGCGCCCTCTGCCGGGGCCACCTAGCCAGCCTAAATAAAAACCCAACAGTTGCCACATGGCGTCAACACCAAGACAGCCTGGCATGACCGGGTCTTCGTTAAAGTGGCATTCGAAGAACCATAAGTCGGGGTTGACATCCAACTCTGCTGTAATAACACCTTTTCCGTATTCGCCACCTTCGTCAGAGATTTCAGTGATACGGTCAAACATCAGCATTGGTGGTTTTGGCAGTTGAGCATTACCAGTCCCAAATAATTCACCATTACCGCAACTGATTAAATCTTCATAAGAATAGCTATTTTGCTTCATAAGTGTTGAAACTCCCCTTGTAGCAGGAATTTTATCATAATTGATTAATACGTTAAATCTAAGTCAAATCTTCAAATCAGAGATAATGTCACCGATGTCTTCGAGTCCTGCAGAGATGCGAATCAGCCCATCAGTGATACCACTTTGTGCTCTTTCATCATCACTTAGGCGACCATGTGTGGTGGTTGCTGGATGGGTAATCGTACTTTTGGTGTCGCCAAGGTTTGCGGTGATGGAAAGCATCTGGGTATTGTTGATAAGACGAAATGCACCTTCCTGGCCACCTTTAACCTCAAAGGAAACAATTCCACCAAAACCAGATTGTTGTGATTTGGCTACTTGATGGCTTGGGTGTGACTCTAGACCCAAATAATGGACTTTTTCAACAAATTCTTGCTTTACCAACCAATTGGCAAGCTTGTTTGCATTATCACAATGAGCTTTCATTCTGAGTGACAGTGTCTCAAGACCTTTAATTAAAATCCAAGCGTTAAAAGCGCTGAGAGCGGGACCTGTTGTCTTAATAAAGCCGCCAATTTCCTCAAGCAGTTCATTGTTACCAGCAATTGCCCCAGCCAAGCATCGACCTTGTCCGTCAATGTATTTTGTTGCAGAGTGAATGACCAAGTCTGCACCCAGTGCAAGTGGCTGTTGTAGAGCGGGCGTCATAATGACGTTATCAACTGCTAATACGATATTGTTTTTCTTACTAATTGCCGCCAAAGCACGAATATCGACAACTTCTCCCAAGGGATTGGATGGTGTTTCCAGCAAAAAAATCTTGGTATTTTCTTGGATCGACTTTTCCCAAATACTGACATCCGTCAAGTCGACAAAAGTCACCTCGATATTGAATTTCGAGATAATGTCGTTAAGGAGTACAATTGTTGTGCCAAACATAGAGCGAGAAGCAACAATATGATCGCCTGATTTGAGCAGAGCCATCAAAGTTGCAAATATAGCCGACATGCCGCTTGATGTTGCCAGACAACTTTCAGCACCTTCGAGTGCTGCTAAGCGGGTTTGAAATGCATCAACCGTCGGATTGGTAAATCGTGTATAAATATTGCCCGGCTCTTCCTTGGCAAAGCGCTTGGCTGCCTGTTCTGCGCTATCAAAGGCAAAACTAGACGTTAGAAAAATAGCGGGCGAGTGTTCTTGCTCTGCCGTTTTTCTGTGACCCTCCCTAATGGCAATGGTTTCGAATTTTCTGTCTTTCATAGTTATCTTGTAATAATCGACCTTATTCTACATCATTGTAAATCATTTCAGAGCTTTCGTTTGTTTCAAGCTTTTGCTTGGATTCATCGCAGCGCAGTGCCTCAATGCTGTCTAAATAAGCATTGTCAATGTCTTTGGTGACGTAATTACCATCAAAGCATGAGCAATCAAATGTTTTAATGTCAGGATTGCCTTGCTGCACCGACCAAATTAAGTCGTTTAAATTTTGATAAATCAATCGATCAGCGCCAATCGCCATGCAAACTTCTTCAGTGCTCCTGTTATGCGCGATAAATTCATTTTTGCTCGACATGTCAATGCCGTAAACATTAGGAAAGCGAACGGCTGGCGCAGCAGAGGCAAAAAAGACTTTAGCGGCTCCAGCGTTTCTTGCCATTTGTACAATTTCTTTACTAGTAGTGCCGCGAACAATAGAGTCATCAACCAGTAGGACATTTTTGCCTTTAAACTCAAGTCCAATAGCGCTTAGCTTTTGACGGACAGATTTTTTTCGCTCTTTTTGGCCCGGCATGATAAATGTTCTTGCAATATAGCGATTCCTAATAAAACCTTCACGATATTTAGCATTCAGCTCATAGGCGAGCTGCAGTGCGGCTGTTCGAGAAGTGTCTGGAATGGGCATGACAACATCAATGTTTTCACCTTCCCAGTCTTTTTTGATTTTGTCGGCGAGCCTATCCCCCATTCGCAAGCGTGATTTGTATACCGATATCTTATCAATGATGGAGTCGGGTCTTGCAAAGTAAACGAATTCAAAAATACAAGGCATTAACTCAGGGTTTTTGGCGCACTGTTGTGCATGAATTTTACCTTTTCTATCAATAACAATAGCTTCTCCTGGCCCGACATCTCGTGTGATGGTGTAACCTAGAGCAGTTAGCGCAACACTCTCTGAGGCAAGCATATATTTTGTGCCTTTGTCTGTTGTCCTTTCTCCTAAAATTAGAGGCCTAATGCCTTTAGGGTCTCTAAAGCCAAAAATACCATAACCCGGAATCATGCCAATGGCGGCATAAGCACCTTTGACTCTTTGGTGAAGCTTGCCAACAGCAGCAAAAATATCACCCTCATCTATTCGACTTTTTTGTCGTTTGTCAATCTCGCTGGCAAGTACATTGAGCAAAATTTCAGAGTCGGAGTTGGTGTTGGTGTGTCTTCGATCTTGCTCGAACAATTCCTTGGCTAAGGCATCGGTATTTGTTAGATTGCCATTGTGAGCAAATGCGATACCATAAGGCGAATTTACATAAAAAGGTTGCGCTTCAGCACCTGATGAGCTTCCAGCGGTCGGGTAGCGCACATGGCCAATGCCCATATCACCTTTAAGTAATGCCATATGTCGCGTTCTAAAGACATTACGAACTAAGCCGTTACCTTTGCGCATAAAAAATCGACCTTTATCCGAGGTGGTAATACCTGCGGCATCCTGACCTCGATGTTGGATAATCGTTAATGCGTCATAGATATAGACGCCAACATCTTTATTGGTGGTGGAAAGTATTCCGACAATACCGCACATAATTTATTCCTTTATCTCTAATAAATATTCAGCGATTATTTCATCGCCAGGTTCAAGCTCAACAAAAAGCAAATGCTCTGACAAATTTGGTTTTATACCAACACTCCAGTCTTGAAATATTCTGAGCACGCCTTGGGTTTCAATCCAGAAATACTGCTGGCTCACCCAACTAACACTTTGAAGTACCAGAACAATAATAAGAACAGAGATGCCGCCTTTGAAGAGACCAACAAAAGCGCCAAGTAGCTTATTTTTTATACCAACAATATTGCGTGCATTTAAAAGATTGTCAATCCCGCTTAAAATATTTAGAATTCTTTCAAAAAATGGCGCTAGTAAACAAGGCTGTTCTGTACCAACTGTAATATTCAGTATACGGACAAGTGCTCTTGCAGCGATAAAAATAACAGCATAAATTCCGGCAAACGAAGCCCAAGTGCGAATGCCGTTGTTTGCAATAATAACTTCTACTACTTCTAAGTCAGCCAAGACGTAAACGTAATTCCAAGAAATGATAGCAATAATGCCGAGGAAAAGGGCAATTGAAACACAGCTGTTAAGCGCACAAGGGTTGCCTATAAAGGATGCTGCTTTAGTGAGCTTGTATAAGGCTTTTTTGGTAAGCCAGAATCCTAAAACAATAGCACCAAAGGCGAGACCATAGACGGATCTGCTCTCAGAAGTATCGGGGCTTGATAACAGTGTATTGGCAAGTCCTTCGTAGAAAAACCAGGCAAGAATGATGGCGAAAATGAGAAAAATAAGGCTAATTATCTCTTTAGCAAGGCCTTGAATAAAGCCCCTGACGATAAAGCAGATAAGAATCAAAAGGGTGAGCCAATCTGACCAGACTAATAGGCTGAAAGCGTTGTACAAATTGTCAAAAAAATCGCCCATGATCTCCCGTTCTGGTAGCGCCAATTTTACAATAGTTTCTTGGGGCAGGGCGCGATCTAACTAAAGAGACCTTTTAAGGAAAAAGCACTTCATTTTCTCTTAGAATTAGCGTTGCATCAGTAATTGTGTGGAATGAGCCAAAAATAACAACTCTTTGAATATCATCTAAAGCCAGTGCATTATCAATTGCACTGTTCATATCTTGACAAACGGTCGTGGTCAGCTCGGTGTTAAATTTTGCGTGCAAAAGCTCAATTTGAATGGCGCGCTCAACGTCAAGTGGCACCAAAAACCAATGAGTGAATGTATCCTTTGCCAAATCAATCATATCGTCGATATTTTTATCAGCGAGTGCTGAGAAAATAGCCACTGTTTTGGCATTAGAGGTTTTGAGAGTGTCGATAAGTTTGTCAACCGCTGCCGAGTTATGGGCAACGTCAAGAATTACTTGTTTGTCACCTACCATTATTTTTTGAAATCTAGCAACAACGCTTGCTTGTTCGAAGCCAGATTGAATCAAATCGTTAGAAACTGGAAATTGAGATTGAAGTGTCTCAATGACTCTTAGAGCAACGGCAGCGTTGTGTTTTTGATGTTCGCCCTCTAAGCCGATTTTTCCAAAGTATGGCTGATCGACAAATTCAAGCAAAGCATTGATTGTTTTGGCATAATCCATCAGTGTGTTGGGCGGATTTTCGTCACCACAAATACAAATTTTATTTGCACGCATAATGCCTGCTTTTTCTCGACCAATCAGTTCACGCGTGTCACCCAGATAATCTGTATGATCAATGGCAATATTAGTGATAACACAAATGTCATTATCAACAACGTTGACGGAGTCTAGCCGTCCGCCAAGCCCTACCTCGAGAATGGCAATGTCAATTTCAGTATCTGCAAAAATTTGCAAGGCTGCCAAAGTGGAAAATTCGAAATAGGTAAGAGAAGTTTCTCCTCGAATGGCTTCAATTTTCTCGAAAGCACCAATAATCTGAGTGTCGGTGACTATATTGCCGTTAACAGCAAAGCGCTCGTTGTAATTGATCAAATGTGGCGAAGTAAAACGTCCTACATTATGCTCTGATTGGGCATAGACGCTGTCAACAAAAGCAATGGTTGAACCTTTGCCGTTAGTGCCGCCAACGGTAATAACTTTGAATGGCATACCATTCGGAAAAAGCTTGTTAAAGATAATTTGAATCCTTTCTAAGCCAAGATCGATAACGGATTCGTGCAGGTTTTCTTGCCAGCTCAGCCAATCGTCAAGCGATTTTAATCTTCCCAAAATTCACCTTCGATAGCGTCGTCTTTTTTCTCGCGTTTTTTTTCATTTTGAGGCTGATGAGGCTGTTGGTTCGTTTTATGAATAAACACCGAACCGCTTTGATTAAATATCTTGGCGGCATTTTTTGCGAGAATGTGATTGATAAAATACCTTCTGGATAGTGGAATTAACCCTAAAAGACCAATTATGTCTGTGATAAAACCAGGGGTTAATAACATCACACCGGACACCAGAATAACCACCCCTTCCATCATTTCGAAAGCAGGCGTTTTTCCTTCAGCCATACTTTTTTGTGCTTTGGCCATGGTTGACCAGCCTTGGTGTTTTAAAAGTGAAGAACCTATCAGTGCGGTAATTACCACCAACAGCACTGTTGAAAAGCCGCCAATTGCGTCTCCGACACTCACCAATACGTAGATCTCTAGAAGAGTCACGACTACAAATAAAGGAAACAACATTTAAACTCCTTTTGTATTAGTAAAAATAATATCCCAAACGCCGTGGCCGAGTTGCTGTCCGCGTTTTTCAAATTTTGTTAATGGCCGATGCGCCGGTCTTGGTGAATATATATGGTCACCAAGGCTATTTTTAAAGTGCGGGTGCGCTTCCATGGTGTCCATGATGTGTTCAGCATAGTTTTCCCAGTCAGTAGCGATATGAACAATAGCATTCAATTTAAGTTTTTTGGTCAGCATGTCAAGTAGGCTGGTTTGCAGAATGCGTCTTTTATGATGCTTTTTCTTGTGCCATGGATCTGGAAAAAATAATTGAAACTTTGAAAGACTATTGTCCTCAATATGATGCTTTAAAACTTCGACAGCGTCGTCCTTAATTATTTTCAAATTACTCAATTGATGCTTGTTTGCTTCGTTGATGAGTCGCCCAACGCCTGCCTCATATACTTCAACACCCAAAAAGTTAGTTTTTGGCTGATTGATGGCCATTTCTAGTAAGCTGTCGCCGTTGCCAAAGCCTACCTCAAGCACCACGCCTTGTGTTGTGGCAAACAGTTTACCAAAGTCAAGCATCTGATTGACAACAAGCTCGATACCGTAGTTTGGCCAAAGTTCATTAAGGCCAATCGCTTGTGCTTTTGAAAGCCTGCCCGAGCGCCTGACAAAGCTTTGAATGGTACGCATGTGTTCGTTTTTAAACATAAAGATTTATCATAATGAGTAATCAATAATTAGCGGAGAGTGGTCAGAGAAGCGCTCGTCTTTGTAAACCTCGCAATGAGTGGCTGCTCCTGCTAAGTTGCCACTGACCACTTGATAATCCAGTCGCCAACCGGTGTTATTAAGCCAAGCTTGCCCTCTGTTTGACCACCAAGTGTACTCAAATTCTGCTTTGTTGATTTCTCTAAATGCATCAACATAGCCAACTTCGTCGTACAGTTTATCGAGCCAAGCACGCTCTTCTGGCAAAAAGCCTGAATTTTTTTGATTGCCACGCCAATTTTTTAGGTCAATTTTTTTGTGGGCGATATTCCAATCACCGCAGAAAATATATTTTCTGCCATTATTTTTCAGTCCTTTTAAATAGGGTAAAAATCGATCAGTAATAAACTCCATTTTAAATGCCTGTCTTTCTTCCTTGCTCGAACCAGATGGCAAGTAAAGCGACGCCACTGTGAGCTCGCCAAAATCTGCTTGAATCAATCGCCCTTCGCTATTCATGTCATTCCAGTCGCTAAAGTGAACGCGATCTGGCTTGGTTTTGCTGTAAAGTGCAGTGCCGCTGTAGCCTTTGCGCTCGGCACTGTGATAATAAACGTGCATACCCTCGGGGTAAAAGCGCTCATCCAGTTGATCTTCTTGAGCTTTGATTTCTTGCAAGCAGACAACATCGGCATCTTGTTTTTCAAGCCAAGGGAAGAAACCTTTTCGCTCAGCGGCTCGAATGCCATTGACATTAATCGTTATAATTCTCATCTGAGGTGTTTTTTATCACGTATTTGTAATTTGATAGTGAGGGTTTGCATCGTCTTTGAGGCAGTTTTTTGAAATCCTACCCATAGGTCATATGAAAAAAAACTAACAAGAAAAACGCTGTAAAGCGGCATATTCTGAAGGTTTGCAAATATCACATTTAAAATTACTGGTTACAAGCGCTATCCTGTCTAGTAGCAAATTTTACAATAGGTGATAAAAGAGACCTCTCTACATTTTAATAGTTTAGGAATATTCAATGCAACAGTATCAAAAGGATTTTGTCGATTTTATGCTAGAAACCGGCGCACTTAAATTTGGTGAATTTACACTGAAATCTGGGCGCGTTAGTCCGTATTTTTTTAACGCTGGATTGTTTAACCAAGGCAAGCATTTATCGCAATTGGGACAATTTTATGCCCAAGCGATTGAGACCAGTGGCATTCAGTTTGATGTACTTTTTGGGCCTGCATACAAAGGCATTCCATTGGTAACGGCTACAGCGATAGCGCTTAATGACAGTTTTAATAGAAATGTGCCCTACAGTTTTAACCGTAAAGAGGCTAAAGACCATGGCGAGGGTGGCAATATTGTTGGCCATCCACTCGAGGGCGACATTCTTATTATTGATGATGTCATTACTGCTGGTACTGCGATTCGTGAAGCGCAAGATATTATTGCTGCCACTGGTGCGACGACTAAAGGTGTGATTGTTGCGCTGGATCGACAAGAAAAAGGTAAAGGCGAACTTTCTGCCATTCAAGAAGTAGAGCAAAACTTTGGTATTTTTGTTGCTAGCATTATTAATCTATCGCATTTAATCACCTACTTAAAGGGTCAGAATGACGCAGCCCTAATTGATAAAATTGAAGCCTACAGAGAGCAGTATGGCATTTAGCCACAACTCCCTATTTTTAAGCTGGGGAATGGCATTAAAACCAATGACTTATAAAACTTTAAAATTACCCTTCCCCAAAACCCATCCCAAAATCAATTTTGCAAAGGTCTTATTTAATTCTAGGACTTCCCGTGTTTGAAGTATTAAAAGCAAGAAAAATGGCTGAAGGAGAAGGAGTTACAGTAAACCGCCTCTTTCCTATCTCTGGTGCAAGGATGAATCACGATCCTTTTGTGCTGTTCGATCATTTTGAGATAGAGGTAGGTCAAGGCTTTCCCACCCATCCACACAGAGGGTTTGAGGCTATTACGTACTTGTTTTCTGGTGCTATGCGCCATACAGACAACCTGGGTAATGATTCGGTTATTATTAAGGGTGGCTCGCAAATTTTTTGTGCAGGGCGTGGTATCAGTCATTCTGAAATGCCAGAGGCGGAAGGTGTTACCTGCGGCATTCAGTTGTGGATTACCTTGGCTAAAAAATCAAAAAAAATTGATCCAAGTTATCAATCTGTTGATGCAGAAGCATTACCAACCTCTGGAGCCGAAGGAGTCCTGATCACAACGATCGCCGGCGCCCAATCGCCGGTCAAGTTGCAAAATAAAGCCACTTATCTATCTATGCGTATGACTCAAAATGCAAATCATGAGTTGAATGTTGCTGGCAAGCAAGGCTTGGTTTATGTTGTTAGTGGCGAACTTAGATGTGAGGATAAGACGATAGAAGCGACACAAGCATTGCTCTTCGATGATGAGCAATCGGTATTGTCATTGTTGGCGTCTAGCGATTGCCATTGTATGGTTATCTATGGCGTGCCGCACAATGAGCCCATCATTCAGTATGGGACATTTGTTGATTAACTGTTATTTGAATCAGGCTCTACAATGA
>Ga0207991_1000309_pt1 | contig 34037 bp, 26 predicted proteins | sample ETN07SmetaG_FD_185786 | JGI IMG/M metagenome (GOLD analysis project Ga0207991, IMG submission 185786) | Marine microbial and viral communities from oxygen minimum zone, Eastern Pacific Ocean - ETNP2014F14-07SV275 (SPAdes) (version 2) | ecosystem: Environmental > Aquatic > Marine > Oceanic ...
AGCGACTTGAACTCATCACCGACACTGTTTGAAGTTTTATGGCTAATCATTGACTAATTTAATTTGCGAGAGCATTACCCCTGTAATTACTATTATAGCACCAACTGTTTGCTGCCAATTCCAACTCTCACCCAGCAAAAAAAGGAAAAGCATCACATAAAATGGTAAGGCATTCAAATGAAATGAAGCTATACCAATTCCAAGCCCACTTACTCCCCTTATCCAGAAAATTTGCGATATTGCGAATCCAAGCCAAGAATAAATAAGTAAAAGACCAAAGTGTCTTATTGTAATTTCAGGATATGGCTCAATTAATTGCAATAAATAGTTACAAATAACATATAAAACGAGGGTAAAGATTGCCATTCCAAAAGTTGTTATAGTCGCTCGTCCAAGAGAGGTCATTCCTGGAAGATTTTTCACTGTTGCACGCGATCCCCAAGCAAATATTGCTGCAGGTATAAACACAAGCAATGTCCCTAAACGAAGGCCAAAACTAGCACCTTCATAGGTTGCTCCTGTAGCCAAAAAACCTCCAAATAAAACTAAAATAATTCCTATCAAAAACCATCGAGTGATTTTCCGACCATCAAGGATAACCTCTAAAGTCACTGCTGCCAATGGCATCGTAGCGGCAGTCAGCGCAGCGATTACGGGCGTTGTTAATGATTGAACAATAAGCAACAAAAAGGAACCAATTCCAAACCCTATTCCTCCAATCCAGAATCCTTTAATCCAATTTGCGGCTCTTAAAATACTACTGCCTTCAAGAGCAATCCAAATAAAAAATAATAAGACAAATGCAAACACATTTCTTACAGTTATAACAGTCACAACATCCCAGTCATCCAACAAATATTCTGCTGCAGGAAATCCTAATGCAAAAATACTAATAGCGGCAACAAGGATAGCGTTCGATTTAATGATTTCAGAATCCTTATGTTTTGAGATATCTGAATGATATTTTTTCCAAAGCATTTTGTTTTTATAAGTTTTTCAAAAATATATAAGGCGCAATATAACATTGAAAAAGTATTGATTAATTATTTTTTTTAAAAATTATTTGAGAGATTATTAACATCATATCTACTCTAAGAGATCCTTTAAAGAATAAGATAGTTAGTTGAAATAATAAAATATAGAATATGCATCCACCTCATATGACTTTATTTGATGATTGTCATAGATTTATCCGAAGATGTATAATCTAAATTATCAAGATAAAGGCTTTTAGAGCGCTGCCTTGAAAATAGGATTGAAGTAATAAGATATTACTTACTTTTATAGTCATAGCAAATCTGGAGGTTAATTATGCTTGAAAAAAAACACATCGGCCAATCCACTAAAAGTATTTGGGGTGGAGAACAAGAACATGAACTTTATGAACGATCAACACAAGTTCCAGTTGTTCATAGTGTTTCATTTGGTTACAAAGATATTGATACTTGGCATAAAGTCGCTCTGGAAGAAGCCCAAGGATTTATATATTCTCGCAATGCTAACCCAACAGTTCGCGCCTTTGAAGACAAGTTAAAAGAACTAGAAGGTGCCCAAGCAGCAACCAGTTTCTCCTCAGGTATGGCAGCCATTAGTAACACCTTGGCTACATTTTTAAAGCCGGGTGAGCGAATTGTTTCAATTAAAGATAGCTATGGGGGAACTAATATCATTTTTAATGAATTTTTACCACCACTAAATATTGAGGTTAGTCTCTGTGAAACTGGTGATTATGAACAAATAGAAGCTGAAATAGCTAAGGGTTGTAAGGTCTTATATTTAGAAACACCGACCAACCCAACCATTAAAATTACAGACATCGAGCGCTTAAGCATGGCAGCTAAAAAAGTAGACGCGCTAGTTATTGTTGATAATACTTTTGCTACACCAATTAATCAATCCCCGCTAGAGCTTGGTGCTGATATCGTTCTGCACTCTGCCTCCAAATACCTAGGTGGACATGCAGATGCGCTTGGAGGGGTAATTTGCGGCAATAAAGACTTAGTAAAGAAAGTTCATCACTACCGTGAAATAAACGGTGCTAGCCTAGCGCCAATGGATGCATATAGTCTCTTAAGAGGTATGAAAACATTAAAGCTTCGAGTTCAAAGGCAAAATGAAAGTGCAATGATAATTGCTAAATACTTACAAAGCCATCCTGCAGTTGAGCAGGTGAACTACCCTGGATTAGAGTCTCATCCTGATCATGATATTGCCAAGAAACAAATGATTGGTGGCTATGGTGGAATGTTAAGCTTTTCTGTCAAAGGCGGCTTAGAAGCAATTAAAAAATTTCTACCAAAACTTGAATACGCTCATATGGCAGCTAATTTAGGTTGCGTTGAAACTGTAGTTGGCCCTCCATTTACAACAAGCCATGTCGAATGTAGTGCAGAAGAGCGAATGGCTGCTGGAATCCCTGAAGGCTTAGTAAGATACTCAACCGGTATTGAGGATGTAGAGGACTTAATTGCTGATTTAGATCAGGCATTTAAAGCAATCTCTTAAGAAATAAAGGAGAATTCAATGAAACAAGAAAGAAGAAGATTCAGTAAAGAAGAGTACCTTGATAGGCAATTAAAGGTTCGTAAGTCAATGGATGCTTTAAGTGTGGAAGTCTTAATTGTCTATGACCCTGCCAATATGTTTTGGTTGACTGGCTATGATGGTTGGTCATTTTATGTTCACCAATGCGTTGTCATTTCAACTGACGGAGGACTTTTTTGGTATGGCAGAGGAATTGATGCAAAGGGCGCTGAACTTACGACTGACCTTGACCTAAATAATATCCTGGCATATCCAGATGAATACGTCATGAGCCCTGAGAGACATCCAATGGAGCTTCTTGCAAACATCTTAAAAGAAAAGGGCTTAAATAAAAAAAGAATCGGCCTAGAAAAAGATAATTATTATTTTTCAGCTAGAGCTGCTGAATCGTTATATAGCAGTCTACCTGATGCAGTATTTAGCGATCAGACAGGTCTCGTAAACTGGCAAAGAGCAGTAAAATCTGAAACCGAGATCACCTACATGAAAAGAGCCGGAAAGGTCATTGAAGGTATCTATGAAAGAGTTATGGAGGTTGCAGAGCCTGGAATGAGAAAAAATGACTTGGTTGCTGAAATAATGCATGCAGGTGCTCACGGTCATCAAGGCCATTATGGTGACTACACTTCTTTTGTTCCTCTTATTGGCGCTGGGGAAGAAGCTGCAGCGTGTCACATGACATGGAATGATGAGCCATTAAAAAATAATGAGGGTATGTTTTTAGAGTTAGGAGGGGCATACGCAAGATATCATTGTCCTTGCTCAAGAACTTTATATTTAGGAAAACCGCCTCAACAATATTTAGATATCGAAAAGGTTATAAATGAATGCATAGAGAATGCAATTGAGATGTTTAAGCCGGGCAATACTTGTGCCCAAATTTCAGACAACTTTACAGCAACTCTGAAAAAGCATGGTTATGAAAAAAATAATCGCTGTGGTTACCCTATCGGCTGTAGTTATCCTCCTGATTGGGGCGAGCGTACGATGAGTTTACGCGGAACAGATCAAACTGTACTTGAAGAAAACATGACATTTCATTTTATGCCTGCTATTTGGTTTGATGACTGGGGTTTTGAAATGACGGAGAGTATTCGCGTCGCTCAGAGCGGCGGCGAATGCCTCTCAAGCGTACCTAGACAACTACTAGTTAAATAGAAGTTAAAAAACTATCAAGACTTACTTGGATACGCTTGATCGTCTAATCAAACTATCCGGAACCTTATCGGTATCCTTAATTCTGTCTAGGACTGCATAACTAAAATAACGTCTGAGCCCAATATCTGCCTTTAAGATTCTTTTAAGGAAATCTTGGTAGTCTGCAACATCTTTGACAAGAACTTTTAAAATGTAATCAAGTCCTCCACCAACGGACCAGCATGAAAGCACTTCATCAAAGCCCATTATTGCTTCTTCAAACCGAGCAAACTGGCCTTGCTTATGACTCTCTAACTCAACTTCAGTAATTACAAGATGGAAATTACTTAAAAATGGAGATGACAGCTTTGCACCATAGCTTTCAATGATTCCAGCTTCCTCTAGTCTTTGAAGTCTGTCCCAAGAAGGAGTAAGCGATAGATTGAGTTTATCAGCCAGCGCAGTTTTAGTAATCCTACCCTCACTCTGAAGGATGGAAAGTATCTGAATATCTCTTTCATCAAGCTTGTACATAGAGATATTATCGCCCTAAATAAAATACAAATTAGCAATAAAATTCAAATTAATGTGAATTTTTCAGAATAATCATGACTTTATAGGCTTTATTAGGCCTAAGAACTTCTAGTTATTTCTTTTAGCTATTATCTGAGAAATCTGATCAAAAGTAGCCTGGTTTGAGGTAAAGACAGGTTTACCAATAGCGGCTTCTATTTCAGGAATAATTTCTGCAGATCTCATTGCAGTGCATGAAATAAAGAGCGCGTCAGCTTCATCATGAGTTGCCGCCTTGGCAGCTGAAATAATCTCATTTGGAGGAAGCATAGCTACGTCTCTGTCGTCACTCATATCCATATACATTGAAGATACTATCTCAACACCATTTCTTTGTAAATAGTCTCTCAGCAGGGAGGACACCTCTTCACTATATGGAGTTAGAATACTGACCTTTTTAAAGCCTCTTGCTTTAAAGTTTTTAACAACTGCTTGAGAGGTAGTTAAAACTTTTGCAGTTGGCTTACTTTCTTGAATTGCAAGCTCGATTGCCTCATCTCCGACAATAGAAGATGAAGAAGTACAATTAAAGACAACCAAGTCAAGATCATAATTGGGAAGTATTCCAGCTGAAACTTCAGTCAAATCATCTCCAATTGCGGCTAAAGACTCTGGCGTCATTGGATTAGCAAAATGAATTCGATTGAAATAGAAATCATAGTCTGGCTTTTGATCCGTATACATTCTTACAAAGTCACGCTCAAAAGTAAAATCTGTATTTAAAACAATCAGTCCTACAGAGGGTCTCTCACTATTTCTAGTTAAAGTATCTGAGATATGATATTTTTTTGATTCAATAGTCATAAGTAATTAATGTTTAATAGAGGTAGAAAATAGATGCATCACTACGACGCCTGATATTATTAAACCCATTCCAATAAGTGATGCAAGATCTGGCATCTCTTTGTACACAAATGCACCAACGACTGCAACTAAACAAATACCTAGACCAGACCAAACAGCATACACGACACCCAATGGCAATTCTCTTAGTGCAAGCGTCATGAGCCAGAAAGAAATAAGGTAAAAAATTACTAGAAATGTGGTTGGTACTAGCTTTGTAAACTCTTCTGTAGCCTTTAAAAGGCTTGTCCCTGCTACCTCAGCTGAAATTGCAAGTGCCAAGTAAAAATAGGTCATAACGATTTAAAGTTACCTATAAAAAGCACAGTATAACCCTAAGAAATAATCTTTACAAAAAATTTAAAACTAATTAAATTACAGCAATTAAAAAAACTAGTAAAAAAGTTGAAGTTGGCCTATAAGCCGGGTTCTGTTTAACCTAAGCCATGATAGTCATTCATCTACGATACTTGTCACCAAGCACCTCTAGCACTCTACCCGAAGACAACGCGAGCAGCGCCAATGCCTTCCTATTTGAGCTTGCTCCAAGTGGGGTTTACCATGCCAAACTTATCACTAAGTTCGCGGTGCGCTCTTACCACACCATTTCACCCTTACCTATCAAGATAGGCGGTTTATTTTCTGCTGCACTTTCCGTCGCATCACTGCGCCTAGCCGTTAACTAGCACTTTGCTCTATGGAGCCCGGACTTTCCTCCCAGTGCAATTGCACTCGGCGACTATCCGGCCAACTTCAAGGGAAAATTATACGCTAGGAATAGGAGGTTTAAATACAGTGCAATTAATAACTAGGGTCTTTACTTAACTCGAATAAATCACAGGAATACTATCAAATACTTTATGGATATTTTCTCCATCAGTATCAACCGCAACAGTAACAGGCATATCTTTAACTTCAAGCTCATAGATCGCCTCCATCCCCATCTCCTCAAAAGCAACAATTTTTGCCTTCTTAATGGATTTAGAAATTAAGTAAGCAGCGCCACCAACTGCAATCAAGTAGCTAGCTTTATGCTTTTTAATACTTTTAATGGTTGATTCACCGCGCTCAGCCTTACCAATCATGCCAAGAATTCCTGTGTTTTCAAGCATCATGTCCGTAAATTTATCCATTCTTGTCGCGGTTGTAGGTCCAGCAGGTCCAATTACTTCATCACGAACAGCATCAACGGGTCCAACATAATATATAAATTTATTATCAAAATTAACGCCCTTTGGCAAACCTTCACCACTATCAATCATTGTTTTTAAGCGCTTATGTGCACCATCCCTTCCAGTAATAATTGTTCCAGATAAGAGTAATGTGTCACCAATATTCCAATTATCCATTTGAGATTGAGTTAAGCTATTTAAATCAACTTTTTTGTATTTAGAAACATCCATCTCCAAATCTGGATAGATACTCATATCAACTTCTGGCAATTCAGCAACGCCGCTTCCATCAAGAGTGAAATGAACATGTCTAGTTGCTGCGCAGTTTGGAATCATCGCAACCGGCAGAGAAGCTGCATGTGTCGGATAATCCTTAATCTTAACGTCTAGAACCGTTGTTAGCCCGCCCAAACCCTGAGCACCAATACCGAGCTCATTGATTTTATTAAATAAGTCAATTCTAAGAGTTTCTATCTCAGTATGCTCACTTTTGTCTTTTATTTGATTAATATCTATAGGGTCCATTAATACTGATTTTGCCATTAGCATTGCTTTTTCAGCAGTCCCGCCTACCCCAATTCCAATTATTCCTGGAGGGCACCAGCCAGCACCCATTGTTGGTATTGTATTAAGGATCCAATCCGTTAGGTTATCATCAGGATTAAGAACTGTAAATTTTGACTTGTTCTCAGAACCACCTCCCTTAGCCGCAACAATAACCTCTAACTTATCACCTTTAACAAGTTTTGTGTTAATCACAGCAGGAGTATTGTCTTGTGTATTTTTTCTACTAAATAGTGGATCACTTACTATCGAAGCCCTTAAGCGGTTATCAGGCTCATTGTATGCCCTCCTAACACCTTCATTAATCATATCTTCAAGAGAAAGCTTTGCCTCCCACTGAACATCCATCCCAACTTCAACAAAAACATTAACAATTCCAGTATCCTGGCAAATTGGCCTTTTACCTAACGCACACATTTTTGAGTTTATTAAAATCTGTGCTATTGCATTTTTTGCACTTTGATTGGTTTCTCTTTCATAAGCCAAAACCATAGCACTAATAAAATCAGGTGAGTGATAATAAGAAATATATTGCAGTGCAGAATGAATACTTTGTACTAAATGTTCTTGTTTAATGATCATATTTATTTGGGCTTTGGTATTGTCTATTGAAAGCAAGCAGGTTATATTATATCTTCTAAACATTTTAATCAATTTTTTGCTAGGAATCTCTTATGTTGAATATATTCAAAGGCCAAAACCTTTCTGTCGATCTTGGAACTGCTAATACACTTATTTATATGGATGAGAAAGTAGTCTTAAATGAACCTTCTGTAGTTGCATTAAGGCATGAAAAAGGCGCTACTGAGTCAACCGTTATAGCAGTAGGTCAAGAAGCAAAAAATATGCTGGGCAGAACGCCAGGCTCCATTGAGGCTATAAGACCAATGAAAGATGGCGTAATTGCAGACTTTAAGGTGACTGAAAAAATGCTTCAATATTTTATGAAAAAGGTCTTGAAATCTGGTTTTTTCTCACCAAGCCCGAAAGTACTAATTTGTGTTCCATGTGGCGCTACTCAAGTTGAGAGACGTGCAATTAAGGAGAGCGCAGTAGGCGCAGGAGCTAGAGATGTCTACTTAATAGAAGAGCCAATGGCTGCTGCTCTTGGAGCTGGCATGGCAATTGATGAAGCATCAGGTGCAATGGTTCTTGATATTGGTGGCGGTACAACTGAAGTTGCAATCCTATCACTAAATGGAATTGTTTATTCTGCCTCTTTAAGAGTTGGAGGGGATGTTTTTGATGATACCATTGTTAAATTTGTACGAAGAGTACATGGAATTATTATTGGAGAAGCTACTGCAGAACAAATTAAGGAAGAAGTCGGTAGTGCTTTTGAATCAAAAATAGTCAGAAAAAATGAATTTAGAGGTCGCGCAGTTTCCACAGGATTACCTGTAAGTTTTGAGATTACTAATTCTGAAATACTAGAAGCCTTAAGTGAACCTCTTGGTATGATTGTTAGCGCTCTAAGAACAGCTCTAGAGCAAACTCCGCCTGAACTTTCATCAGATATTGCACAAAAAGGACTAGTAATTACTGGAGGCGGAGCTCTTTTAGATGGGATTGATCAATTGATCAATAATCAAACAAACTTACCAGTTACTATTGCTGATGACCCTCTTACTTGTGTTGCTAGAGGTGGAGGTCTCGCTTTAGATATGATTAATCAACATGGTATGGGATTTTTGGCTGCAGAATAACTATTACTGAGTCGAAATCTTTATAATGCGACTTTTAAAACTTTTTTTACCAATACTTATTTCAATAATACTTATTGTGTTGGATACTCGTTTTTCGTACTTAGATAATTTTAAACGCTTCACTTTAACGCTTCTTTCTCCGATTTATTTTGTTGTTGATTTACCTAATCATGTTGTTGATTGGGTTAACGATAAAGGTAGTGACAACGCAAAATTAGTTAGTGAAAATGAATACTTAGAGGGCAAACTGACTGAACTCAAAGCTAGACTTCAAACCTACAATAACCTAGTCTTGGAAAATCAAAAAATATCAGGCTTACTCGATTCAAGCTACGCTATTCCAGAACATCAAATCAAACTAGCGCATGTTAAATCAATTTCACAATCAAGACTTAAAAAACAAATAATTATTGATAAAGGCTTTAATGATGGGGTTACTTTATCTCAGCTAATAGTTGGCTCTAATGGTGTTGTTGGTCATGTTACCCAGGTTACACCTTTATATTCAACTGTCCAACTTATAACAGACCCTACTCAACATATGCCTGTTAAGAACTCTAGAAATGGCATCAGAGGAATTACGAAGGGCTTAGCATCCAATGAAAAAGGCATGATTGTTGAATACGTACCATTAGAATCTGATGTGAAATTAGGTGACGTTTTTGTAACAAGTGGAATTGGAAATTCCTACCCAGTTGGCTATCTTGTTGGAAGGGTGACTGAAATTAATACTCTTTTAAACGATTCTTTCTTATCGATTACACTTCAACCTCTTCAAAATATGAATAAATTAGAGCTAGTACTCATCATCTCAGAAAAAAATGACTAACCAAAACCATATGTTACTTCTTAGCAAAATATCAATTATTGCATTGATTATTGGTGCAATTTCGTTGCCTTTAGTTATCGAGCTATCTTCACCATTATGGATGCTAGTTTGTTTTGTTTACTGGGTGATTTATACTGATGGTAAATGGATATATCTCTCTGCTTTGATACTTGGACTATTAATGGATGTGCTTCAGGGAGGTATTCTAGGTCAGAATGCTTTTGCACTAGTCATAAGCTCAGCGTTCATTTTTAATGTTAAAAAATCATTTTTTGTTTCAAACTTAACAACTCAACAGGTCTATATTTTTATAGGCTCTCTCATTTACTTAATTACTTTTTTATTAACCCACATATTAGTTCAAGGTTTTGATTTTAGCTGGTTGATATTAATTTCACCATTTTCTAGTGCAATTATATGGCCTGTTATTCGCTTTTTACTGGCAAAACTTAAACATTAAGTAGAAAGCTAATATGGAAAAAATTGCAAATACTAAACGAGAGAGAAAAGTATTTAAATCAAGAATAATGATTGCTTATTTATTTATGATAGCAATGACTTTCATTCTAGTTTTAAGGCTATTTAACCTACAAATAACTAAGTATGAATACTACACTGAAGAGTCATTTGGAAATCAAATGCAGACTCTTCCTATTACTCCAATACGAGGAAATATACTTGATCGCAATGGCAAGATTTTAGCTACCAATGAGTTCTCATATAGATTAACGATTACTCCCGAGAAAATTAATGATTTAAATGGCACTTTTTTAGAATTACAGACAGAAAATTTAATTAATGAAGATGATATTGCTAAGTTTAATAAAAATTTGAACCACTATAAAAAATTTCATAACATACCAATCAAATACAATCTATCTGAATCAGATGCTGCATCATTCCTTGTTAAAAATCAACTACCTGGAGTAGAAGTTGAGCCGTATTTTCATCGGGTTTACCCTAATGGAATTTCTAGCGCTCACCTTATAGGCTATGTCTCATCTATGAGCAAAGAGGATAAAAGCTATTATGATAAAAAAAATTATACTGGTACTAGCTTTGTTGGAAAAACAGGCATTGAGAAACAGTATGAAGTTCTACTTCATGGTCAGTCGGGTGAGAGACAAATTGAAAGAAATGTTGCAGGCCGTGTTGTAGATTCTACTATCATTAAACCCTCTATTCCTGGTGAGGATATTTATCTGAATGTTGATATAGATCTTCAGATGACTGCTGAATCTCTATTGGGTGATAATCGAGGCGCAATAGTCCTTATTAATGTAAAAGATGGCTCAATATTGACCCTAGTCAGTACCCCCACTTTCAACCCAAACTGGTTTGTTAATGGAATTTCATTTGATCAATATAATGAGCTTTACAACGACGAAAATTTGCCACTTTTTGATCGGAGTATTAAAGGCCTTTACCCGCCAGGATCAACGATTAAACCAATGGTCGCTTTGGCTGGACTGGAATTAGGTAATATTACTATTAAAGACCAAATTTTTTGTCCGGGTTTTTATAAGCTTGCAAATTGGTCAAGAAAATTTAATGACTGGAAGCGTTATGGTCATGGTCATGTCGATGTGATTGAGGGCATTGCACAATCTTGTGATGTATTTTTTTATGATTTAGCCTACAAGCTAGGAATTGATAAAATTCATGATAGCCTTGATCTATTTCAATTTGGGAAAAATACAAATATTGATTTACCTGGTGAACTAGGCGGGATCTTACCTTCAAGAGAATGGAAAAAAATTAACAAAGATGAGCCTTGGTATGCAGGGGAAACTCTGATTACAGGAATTGGACAAGGTTTTATGACAGCCAGCCCACTTCAATTAGCATTAGCAACTGCAGCTATTGCCAATAAAGGTCAGCTATTAACGCCACAAGTAATGATGCACTCTCAAACAAAAAATGGCGATGTATCACAGGACCAAAAAATAGCTTCACGGCAAATACCTATCAAAGATATTAATAATTGGGAAACAATCATTGAAGGCATGAAACAAGTTATTTATGGAAAACTAGGCACTGCAAGAAGATTAAACAATAAACTAAAATATACCTTAGCAGGCAAGACCGGAACCGCTCAGGTTTTTGGCCTGGACCCAGAAGAAGAATATATTGCTGACAATATTGATGAAAAATTAAGAGACCACGCACTATTTACTGGATTTGCCCCAATTGAAGACCCACAGGTTGCTATAGCCATTATTGTAGAAAATGCAGGTAGCGGAAGTTCAAAGGCCGCACCACTTGCGAGAACTCTATTAGATGAATACTTTAGTAAAAATCCAGTTGTAACAGAAACAGTAGAATAAGACCTAATTAGAAATTCTGTTCTGCAGAAAATATTTTTCTAAATTCAGAAAATGTATTAGCTTCAATTGCTTTTCTAATTGACTTCATTAAATCTTGATAATAGTATAAGTTATGAAATGTATTTAAGCGAGAGCCTAATATCTCATTTGTTTTTTGAAGATGATGAAGGTAAGCCCTTGAATAGTTGACGCAGGTTGAACATTTACAGTTAGGATCAAGTGGCCCAATATCTGTCTTGTATTTTGCATTTCTAATTTTAACTACACCTTCTGAAGTAAATAAATGACCATTTCTTGCATTGCGCGTAGGCATTACACAATCAAACATGTCAACCCCACATGCGATAGCATTTACTAGGTCTGAAGGCGTTCCAACTCCCATTAAATACCTTGGTTTATTTGCTGGCAATTTACCCGGTAAATAACTAAGTACTTCCATCATTTCTTCTTTAGGTTCTCCAACAGATAGACCTCCAATTGCGTAACCATCAAAGCCCATCTCTACTAAAGACTCCATTGAATGAAGGCGGAGTTCTTTATGCATTCCGCCCTGAACAATTCCAAAAATAGCATTTTTGTTATTAAGTCTTTGGTGCTCATCCAGAGACCTTTTTGCCCATCTTAAAGACAGCTGCATCGACTCATCAACAACATTTTTTTCACTTGGATAAGCTGTGCAGTCATCAAATATCATTACAATATCTGAGCCCAATTTATGCTGTATTTGTATGGATTCCTCAGGACCCATAAAAATTAGTGAGCCATCTTTTGGAGATCGAAATTTAACGCCTTGCTCGGTTATTTTTCTCAATTTACCCAAACTAAAGACTTGAAAGCCTCCAGAATCAGTCAGTATTGGGCCAGACCAATTCATAAAGTCATGTAAATCGCCATGCGCCTCAATAACCTCAGTTGTTGGAGTTAATGAGAGGTGAAAAGTGTTACCTAAAATAATTTCAGCTCCTAAGTCTTTAACCTCGTCTACTGTCATTGCTTTGACTGTGCCACAGGTCCCAACTGGCATAAAAGCTGGAGTATTAACCTCTCCACGGTCAAAGGTTAGCTTTCCTCGGCGAGCTTTGTTATCTGTATTAGTGATTTCAAATTTCATAAAGAGGTTAATAAACTAATTAGGTTTTTTAAGGTTATTAGAATGCTTGATTAATTTCATCAAAACCAAAGCCCCTCGACTGCAAAAAACGCTTTTGTTTTGCTTGGTCTTTGAAATCTAGGGATATACCATGTCCAAATTTTTTTATCCTAACTTCTTTTGCTAACTTAGACCAATCAAAAGCAGTTAAATTAAATTTGTTAATGCCTCTTGCTTTAAGCTCAAATGCAATTTTCAAAGGACCTTTACCTTGGTTATACCTCATGAGAATAAAGGCCTCAGAAAATCGTTCATCACTTTGAAAGTTTTGCTCAGCTAAAAGTGAGATTGAGTTATTAATGATTGCATCATCAAAAGCCTTAAGTTGTAATTTTTTTAATAATTCTAATTGAGAATACTCACGCCTCATCAACATCTTTAGCGCAGCTGAGTAGCATCTATTCTGTTGACTCTGGTTCGTCATGATCGCTACTCAATAATTTTTCACGAATTTTCCCCTCAAGCATTTGACTCATCTTAGTGTGGTCTTTTAAATAATCTCTTGCATTATCCTTGCCTTGGCCAATTCTTTCGCCTTCAACACTGTACCAAGCTCCAGCCTTTTCAACAAGACCAAGCTCGACACCTAAGTCAATTATTTCACTCTCTCTTGAAATACCTTGATCGTATAAAATTTGAAATTCTGCCTTTTTAAATGGAGGCGCGACTTTATTTTTCAAAACCTTAACCCTAGTTTCATTACCAAGAATTTCATCGCCTTTTTTAATGGCACCAATTCTACGAATATCTAATCGAACTGACGCATAAAATTTAAGTGCATTTCCACCAGTTGTTGTCTCAGGATTACCAAACATAACACCTATTTTCATGCGAAGTTGGTTAATAAATATAACCATGGTGTTAGTTCGTTTTATATTAGAGGTTAGCTTTCTGAGCGCTTGAGACATCAATCTCGCCTGCAAACCCATATGAGAAGCACCCATTTCACCTTCAATTTCAGCTTTTGGAGTTAATGCAGCGACAGAGTCTATAACAACAATGTCTACACTTCCTGAACGAACAAGCATATCTGTAATTTCTAGGGCTTGCTCTCCAGTATCAGGCTGTGAAATTAAAAGGTCATCAGTATTTACCCCTAGTTTCCTTGCATAAGTAGGGTCGAGCGCATGTTCAGCGTCAATAAATGCTGCCGTTCCACCTATTTTTTGCATTTCTGCAATAACGTGCAAGGTCATTGTTGTTTTTCCTGAGGACTCTGGTCCATAAATTTCAATAACCCTACCTCTAGGCAAGCCACCTATTCCAAGTGCAATATCAAGGCTTAGACTACCTGTAGAAACCACCTCAATATCTGTTCTTGCCTCTTCGTCGCCCAAGAACATAATAGATCCTTTTCCAAACTGTTTTTCGATTTGGCCAAGGGCTACTTTTAGGGCTTGTTTTTTCTGTTCATCCACACCGCTCTCCCGAGTAAAATGTTAAGTATTTTATAGACAATTATTATAATGGCTTTCACTCAACAAGATACAGAATGTATGTCTCTTGCTCTCAAACTTTCTGAGCTTGGTCGAGCAAGTGTTGGAGCAAATCCAATGGTGGGCTGTGTGATAACTCGTGACGATGAAATTATTGCTCAAGACTTTCACCGTCAGTATGGTGAAGGGCATGCTGAGATTAATGCTCTAGAGCAAATTAATCACGAAGCTAATAATACTTCGCTCTACGTAACTCTTGAACCATGCTCTCATCACGGTAAAACGCCTCCGTGTGCAGATGCACTAATTAAAGCTGGAGTTAAAAAAATTATTATTGCAATGCTTGACCCTAACCCTTTAGTATCTGGAGGGGGAGTTAAAATACTACGAGATGCCGGCATTCAAGTTGAAGTTGGTTTACTTGAAGATGACGCAAGTAAACTTAATCGAGGATTTGTTAAAAGGATGCGAACTGGGATGCCATTTGTCACCTCAAAGATTGCTATGAGTTTAGATGGTAGAACAGCAATGAAAAATGGAGAGAGTAAATGGATTACTTCAGATGCTGCTAGAAAAGATGCGCATAAACTTCGCAGTGAAAATCAAGCAATCATGACTGGATCAGGTACTATCATAAATGATAACCCGATGATGACAGTGAGGCTTAATGAGATAGATTCAAATCCACTCAGAGTAATTATTGATAGTGGTAATGTTATCAATGATAAGTCACTTAATATTTTTTCATCTAATGCGGATACACTTGTACTTAATAGTGACAATTCAAAAACTCTTTCAAATGGAAAGATAGATTTAAAATCAGCCCTTACAAAGCTTGGAGAGATGGGAGTCAATAACTTGCTCCTTGAAGCTGGAAGTGGTCTCAACGGTGCAATGTTAGAGGCATGTCTAGTTGATGAGTTTATCATTTATACTGCACCATTAATTCTTGGAAATGATGCCAGACCAATGATTGATATTCCTCTAAAGACAATGTCTGAAAAAATCAAATTGAGAATTATTGACATTAGACAAGTTGGGACTGATATCAAAATTAGAGCCACCCTTAAATGAACACGCTAACAAATAAACGAGTTTTGTTAGGAGTTAGCGGCTCAATTGCAGCTTACAAGTCTCCAGATATTGTTAGGCGCCTGCAGGATTTAGGTGCTGAAGTTAGAGTAGTCATCACCAATGGCGGAAGGGAATTTGTTAGCGAAAGATCACTACAAACAATTTCAAAAAATAAAGTTCATGACAACCTTTGGGATAAAGACGCTGAACTTGCTATGGGCCATATAGAGTTAGCAAAATGGGCAGATGTAGTAATCATTGCTCCGGCCTCTGCAAACACTATAGCTAAGCTTTGCCATGGTGAAGCGGATGACTTACTCTCTACTGTAATACTTGCAACAAGCGCCACTGTGATGATAGCACCATCAATGAATCAACAGATGTATGCTTCACTTGCAATGAAAGAGAACCTTCAATTACTCAAAAGTCGTAACGTAATTATCATAGAGCCAGGTTTTGGTGAGCAGGCTTGTGGCGATGTTGGAGAAGGAAGACTGGCTGAGCCGATTGATATTGCACAGCAAGCTGCAGAACTTTTTTTGAGTAACTCACTAAGTGGTAAAAAAGTTTTAATAACAATAGGTGGCACTATTGAAGCAATAGATCCAGTTAGATTCATATCTAATCACAGTAGTGGAAAAATGGGTATGTCACTAGCTCATGCCTGTATCCAGGCCGGTGCAAAAACAACACTGGTAGTTGGCTCAATTTCTATTGATGTTGAAAGGAGAGCTGAAACTATTTTTGTAACTAGTGCAAGTGAAATGTATGACGCAGTAATGAATAACATTACTAGCCAAGACCTATTTATTAGCTGCGCTGCAGTGGCAGATTATAGACCTTCAAAAGTAAGCCTTAATAAAATAAAAAAAACAAGCAATATAAAATCAATTCAACTTACAGAGAACAAAGATATTCTAGCTAGTGTCTGTAAATTACAAGACAAACCAATCTGTATCGGTTTTGCAGCAGAAACTGAAAATTTAATTGCTAATGCGAAACAGAAATTAAAAAATAAGAAGTGTGATGCTATTATTTTAAATGATATTTCAAATAGTGAGATTGGTCTTAAGTCTGATGAAAACGAAGTTCACTTCATATCTGAAAAGAACTCTGAAAAAATAGATAAAAATAGCAAGCAAATTATTGCTGAAATTATCATTAATAAAATTGCTAAATATTTTTTCTAAGTGTTAAAAATGCCTATAAATCAAGGCTTAATTGACTTACTCACAAAACTGTGGATAACTCTGGTGATATCTCTTAATACTGCCATAAATCATGCGCTAGACTAGCAAATTCTATGGTTTTGGTTAATAAATAATCACAACCATTTTTTATATATAAATCAATGACTTATGTTTTTATAGATTTGTGAATATATTTCAACTATATCATGAATACTAGTTAATTGTCAGATAGCGGATAACTTTTATAGATTTCCCTTTTAAATAAGGCTTTCAGGGCAAATATGATTTTTTATTAAACTCCCAGTTTATCTACATTTAGATTTTAATATTAAATAGAAAGAGATAAATTAAATTGGTATTAATATATGTTCATTTTTCTTTAACTTATAGCTGTTATTAACCGCTTAATGCTGCTATTTGTCTAAGAATTATATTTTAACTAATACTGAATTTTGTATTTTTTAGGGCCAAAATTCTTCTCGATTGTATCTAAGAGTTCTCTATTAAGTGAGACATCGTATTCTTTTGTGAGAGGAATTTTTCCTAAAGTATTATTAGATTGATATTCAATAATCACTGGACATTTTCCATGAAACTCTTGAAGTAAATTACATAGCTCTACATACGCATTTTTATCTTCTTCACTTAATTTTATTTTGAGATATTTAGCATATTTCAACTGTACCTTTTCAACTGGGTCTATTCGATCAACCACTATCTGCCATTGTTCTCTAAAATCCTTATTTACTTTGCCTGAAATAACGACGACTTCGTCTAGAACAATTTGATCACCATTTACCCCAAGAGCTTGTGAAAAAACTGCTGCATTAACTTTCTTTTCACCATCTTCAATTGTTAAACTGGCCATCTGTCCTTTTCGAGTATTACGATAGTTAATATCAGAGATCAAAGATAGAATACGTACTTCTCTATTATTTCTAAAAACAAGATCCTTTGGCAAAGTGCAAACTATTGACTTTAAATCACCCTTATACCAATCTGTAGGATGTCGGTTAAGGTAATAACCCATAACATTTTTCTCAAACATCAGTATTTGCTTAAATGATAAGTAGGAACCTTTTTTATACATTTTCTCGTATTCAATATGGCTGTCAACTTCTGAAAAAAGACTACTTTGACCTTTTGATAAGTCATTTTGTCTCTGCTCAGCCTGACTCCTAGCGTCTGGATAAGTGGCAATAAGGGTAGCCCTTTTTATGCCAAAAATATCAAATGCACCAGCATATATAAGTGCCTCTAATGCTCTTCGATTTAGATTCCTCTTTTCTATTCGCAAACAAAAATCAAAAATATCAGAATAATCTCCATTCTTCTCACGCTGTAAAACTATTTCTCTCACTAAGGCTTCACCAACTCCCTTTATAGCACCTAGCCCATATACTATTGTCGTGTTATCTATAATACTAAACTCATATTCAGATTGATTTATATCTGGTGCAATAAATATGACACCTTTCTTCTTAGATTCTCCAACTGTAAATGCAATCCGATCCGTATCATCCATCACAGAAGACAATACTGCAGCCATAAAGGGAGCCGGAAAGTGGGCTTTAAGCCAAGCAGTTTGATAAGAAATATACGCATAAGCAACTGAGTGAGACTTATTAAAGCCATATCCTGAAAACTTATCAATAAGATCAAAAATTTCATTTGCCTTATCTTTTTCAATATTTTTTTTAGAGGCTCCTTTTACAAACACTTCTCTTTGTTCTGCCATTTCTTCAGTTTTTTTCTTACCCATTGCTCGTCGCAATATATCTGCCCCACCCAAAGAATAGCCTGCCATAACTTGCGCAGACTTCATAACTTGTTCTTGATAAATAAATACACCATTTGTTGGTTTCAAAATTTCTTCTAGTATTTCATGCGGATATCGTACTCTAGCACCATGCTTAACTTGAATATAATCATCTACCATTCCTGACTCTAATGGCCCAGGTCTATATAAAGCCAACATAGCAACAATATCTTCAAAACAATCAGCCTTAAGTTTTTTTAAGTAGCCTCGCATACCATCCGATTCAAGCTGAAAAACTCCAGTTGTATCACAATCTTGAAGTAATTGATATACCTTTGGATCATCTAAGGAAAGCTTATTAATATCTATCAAACCATCACTTAATCCTTTTTTTGCAATAATTTTTACAGCTTTATCTATAACAGTTAGATTTGACAAACCAAGAAAGTCAAATTTAACAAGGCCTACAGCCTCAACATCATCTTTATCAAACTGTGACACTACTACATCTGACTCATCAGATCCTTTATAGATTGGGCAAAAATCACTGATCTTACTCGGTGCTATAACCACACCACCAGCATGAGTTCCAACATTTCTAATCAAGCCTTCTAAATCTTGAGATAAATCAATAAGTGTGGAGACACTTTCTTCAGAGTCATAGCGTGATTTAAGCTCTGAAGAGTCCTCTAACGCTTTGCTTAAGGTCATTTTTAATTCGTTAGGTATCATCTTAGAAATCTGATCACTAAAACCATATGGATGCCCTAATACTCTCCCTACATCTCTAACAACCCCCTTTGCTGCCATGGTGCCATAAGTAATAATTTGAGAAACTTTATCAGTTCCATACTTGCTAGCAACATATGCAATAACCTCATCTCGACGATCAGTACAAAAATCAATATCAAAATCAGGCATTGAGATACGTTCAGGATTAAGAAAACGCTCAAACAAAAGATCATGCTCAATAGGATCAACATTTGTAATAGAAAGTGCCCAGGCAACTAAAGATCCAGCCCCTGAGCCTCTTCCTGGACCAACAGGGATACCATTCTCTTTAGCCCACCTTATAAAATCTGAAACAATTAAAAAATATCCCGGATAGTTCATCTCTAGAATCACAGACAACTCAAAATTTAACCGCTCATAATAAATCTCTTCATTAACACTGATTCCTTTAAGTCTCTCTTTAAGGCCTGACATTGACTCTTCATGAAAAAACTCAGAAATTGATTTTCCTTTTGGTGTTGGAAAAATAGGAAGATAATTCTTCTCAAATAATTCAAAATGCAAGTTACATCGCTTTGATAATTCAACAGTATTTTTTAAAATATTGGGGAAGTCAGAAAATAAATCTGACATTTCACTAGGAGTTTTTAAATACTGAGTTTCACTGAAATTTTTAAGTCTTCGAGCATCGTCTAAAAGACCACCTTGGGCAATACAAATTCTAGCTTCATGGGCTTCATAATCATTTTTTGTCAAAAACTGTACATCATTAGTTGCTACTACTGGAATTTCTAATTGCAATCCAAGGTCTATAGTGAGATTAAGTAAATTCTCATCTAAAGACCTATTAGTTCTTTGAACCGAAATATAGTATCGATCATTAAAAATAGATTTCCAACCAATAGCTTTTGTTTCTGCAAGACTATGCTCATTAGATAAAAGTAGTTGTGCGATATCAGAGCTCACTGCAGTTGCGACCATAATTAAACCTTTCTGGTGTGAGATGAGTTGCTCTTCAGTAACGCTTACACTTGAAATTCCCTGCTCATTTAAGTAAGCTTTAGATATAAGCTCAGAGAGATTGAGGTAGCCTTTATGATTTTGGCATAATAACAAGATATCATAATTACCCAATTCAAAAGTTACTGTTATTTTGGCTCCAATAATAGGCTTGATGCCAGCTGAAATTGCCTTTTGATAGAATTTTATTGCTGAAAAAAGACTCATATCATCTGTCAAGGCAATGCTAGTCATCCCTGCCTCTTGGACACTTTCAATAAGTTTTGATACACGAATTAAACTATTCTTTACAGAATACTCGCTTTGACATTGGAGATGAACAAAATCTGATGCGCCCATTTATAGGAAAATTATATGAATAATATGTCTTTATTTTACAAACAAATTTATATCCATCTTAGGGCATTTCTATAAATTTAATAGTCTAATACTAAACTAAATAAATCAGATTGAAATTTAATTATATATTTTGCGCTGCCCTGATTAAGGCTTGAGCTTTATCCATAGTTTCTTGCCACTCCATTTCAGGTAATGAGTCATAAACTATACCTGCCCCTGCTTGTACATAAAGTACTTCATCTTTAATTACTGCTGTTCTAATTGCAATTGCTAGGTCCATACCACCATGCCAAGATAAATTTCCAATAGCGCCAGAATAAATATTACGCTTCAAGCTTTCAACTTCATTAATTATTTCCATAGCCCTTACTTTGGGTGCGCCACTCAAAGTGCCCGCTGGAAAAGTAGCTTTTAATACATCGATAGAACTCATGCCATCTTTTAATTCACACTCAACGTTTGAAACAATATGCATAACATGAGAGTATCTCTCAATAAACATTTTATCAGTAAGGGTCACACTTCCTGTTTTTGCAATTCGGCCTAAATCATTACGACCCAAATCAATTAACATTAAATGTTCAGCAATCTCTTTCTCATCAGTCAAAAGGTCCTTTTCAAGCTGCAGGTCCATTTTAGTTGTTTTACCTCTTGAGCGTGTACCAGCTAATGGCCTTATAGTTGCAATATTATTATTATCTACGCGCGTTAAAATTTCGGGTGAAGAGCCAACTATTGAAAATTCATCTAGATTAAGAAAATACATATATGGCGAAGGGTTCAGTATTCTTAACTGACGATAAAGCTCTATTGGTTTGGCCTTAAAGGAGCAGCTTAAGCGCTGTGAGGGAACAACCTGCATAACGTCACCTGCAATAATATATTTCTGTACATTATCAACAGCTTTTAAAAAATCTTTCTTACCAAAACTTGAGACAAAGTCTTCAGCTTTTATATTTTCAGAAGGAGCAGGTAAATGATTAAATGATTTCTTAATATTTTCCTCAATCAAGCTAAGTTTTGAAATAGCGTCTTCGTAAGATTCAACACTAGGATTAATGTGAGTAATTATGTGGACTTTACTTGATAAATTATCAACAACTAAAAGGTCGTTAGAAACCATTAATAAAATATCAGGGACGTTTAATTCATCAGTTTTATTTATACCTGACAATTTTGGCTCTATATAGCGAATAATTTCATAACCAAAATAACCCACCAAGCCTCCATTAAAATCTGGCAAGCTTTCCAACTTCGGAACTTTGAATTTATTTTGGTAATCTTCAATCCATGCAAGAGGATCTTCAACATCATATTGTTCCAATAACTCACCATTTTTTTCAATAACAATTTGATAGTCATATACTTTAATAACTGTCTCTGCTGAGAGTCCAATAAATGAGTATCGCCCCCATTTTTCCCCACCTTGAACTGACTCTAGAAAATAACTATATGGATTATTGGCTAACTTAAGATACAATGCCAAAGCAGTATCAGTATCCACAACAACCTCTCTTGAAAAAGGAATATGGTTATAACCTTGTTCAATGAGATTGGTGAACTGTGAGTTTTTCATGAGTATATTTTATCATTACCCAGATAATGATAGTTTTGGATTAATCTTCCAAACAATTATCCTTATATTAATGAATAATTGAACTAGCTCTATTAATTATTAAACCTTAGGCTTCTCAAATAATAAATAATTTGAGAAGCCCTTTTATATCATTTAAATCTTATTCTTCAGCTTCAACCTCACTAAGTTGAGCAGATAACTCCTGCTCTGCCTCGCTTGGTTGCATTAAGATTTCTCGGCTTCTTCTTTTTTCTTGATGATGGGAAAATCCAGTACCTGCAGGTATCAAACGCCCTACAATTACATTCTCTTTAAGGCCTCGAAGATCATCAACTCTTCCAGTAATTGAGGCTTCAGTTAGAACCCTAGTGGTTTCTTGGAATGATGCAGCAGAAATAAATGACTCAGTTGATAATGATGCTTTAGTAATACCCATCAATAATCTCTGGTATTCAATAACTGACTTACCCTGAGCATTAAGTTGCTTATTTTTCTCAATAACATGAGCATATTCTGCAGTTTCACCATTAACGTATTTAGAATCTCCACAATCTAAAATTTCGACTTTTCTTAGCATCTGTTTTACAACTACTTCGATGTGCTTATCAGATATTTTAACTCCCTGAAGGCGATAAACATTCTGAACTTCGTTAACAATATAGTTTGCCAAAGCCTCAACACCCAATAAACGCAGGATATCATGAGGATTTGAAGGACCATCAGAAATAACATCACCTTTCTCAACAGTTTCACCGTCAAATACATTAATAGCTCGCCATTGATGAATCATCATTTCAGTGATCTCACCATCTTCACTTGTAATAAGTAAACGAACCTTTGATTTTGTCGGAGTACCAAGACTTATAATTCCCGAACACTCTGCAAGAATTGCATGGTCTTTGGCTTTGCGAGCCTCAAACAAATCAGCAACTCGAGGCAAACCACCAGTGATATCACTTGTTTTAGAAACCGCTTTTGGCATTTTAGCAAGTATCTCACCAGCAGCGATTAACTGGCCATCTTCCAAGTTAATTTTTACTCCTGAAGGTAAGTAATGAGTTGACAGTACAAGTTTTTTATCTTTTTTGTCAACTAGCTTAATCATTGGTTTCATATCCTTAGCGGCTGAAGTTCTTTCTGCTTCTTCAATCATTTCAAAGAAATTTAAGCCTGTTAAAGGATCAGAATTTTTTAATACAGTTAACCCTTCAACAAAATCAATAAATGATACACGGCCAGAATTTTCAGCAATAATAGGATGGGTATGTGGGTCCCAGTCCGCAATCTTATCTTTAGCTTTAACTTCGCCACCATCTTTAAAGTGAACAACTGCCCCATAAGGTAATTTATACCTCTCTTTTACTTGACCTAATTCATTTCTAATAGATGCCTCAGAAGACCTTGAAATAACTACAAAGTCTCCATTAGAGTTAGTTATAGATTTCATATTTTCAAAGTGTACAATACCATCTGTATTAATAATAATACTATTGACAGCTGTAGATGAACTAGCAGCACCACCAATATGGAATGTACGCATCGTTAACTGAGTTCCTGGCTCACCAATTGACTGTGCAGCGATTACTCCAACTGCCTCGCCAACACCAACTTTATGACCTCTTGCCATATCATTACCATAGCAGGATGCACAAACGCCATATGAAAGTTCACAAGTAATAGCTGATCGTACTTTGATCAATTCAACTCCTATTTCATTGATCTGATCAGAATCAGACAAAGTTATTAAATGATCTTTTTCTAAAAGAATTTCTTTAGAATTTGGTAATAAGACATCTTCGGCTAGAATTCTACCCAGCACTGCAGTGCCCAATGTTTGAACAACATTACCGCCATCAATAACAGCCTTCATAACTAAGCCATTTTGTGTGCCACAATCCTCTTCTGTGATCACTAAATCTTGACCGACATCAACAAGACGACGAGTTAAGTAGCCTGAATTAGCAGTCTTTAATGCAGTATCAGCCAAACCTTTTCGAGCTCCATGCGTTGAAATAAAGTATTGCATATTATTGAGACCTTCCCGGAAATTACTTGTGATTGGAGTCTCAATAATAGAACCATCTGGTTTAGCCATTAGCCCGCGCATGCCTGCTAATTGACGAATTTGCGCTGGCGAGCCTCTAGCGCCGGAATCTGCCATCATAAAGATTGAATTAAATGATGGTTTTTTCTCAGTATTGCCATCTGCATCAGTTACAGTGTCATAACCTACTTTATCCATCATGGCTTTTGCAACTTCTTCAGAAGTACGTGACCAGATATCAATGACTTTATTGTAGCGTTCACCATTAGTTACAACTCCAGAAGCAAATTGCTTCTGTACATCTTTAACTTGTGTATTAGCCTTATCAATCATAGCCGTTTTCTCATGAGGTATGATCATATCATTTGAGCAAAAAGAAATACCCGATTTGGTTGAATATTCAAAACCCATATACATCATTTGATCAGCAAAAATAACTGTTTCTTTGAGTTCCTGAGAACGGTAGCAAACATGAATTAAATTCGAAACTACTTTTTTTGATAACGCTTCGTTGATTAGATCAAAATTCAAGCCTTTAGGCAAAATTCTAGAAAATATTGCTCGACCAACAGTCGTGTCAACTATGCGAGAGTTACTAGGCATGAATCCAGATTCTGTTTTAGAATAATCTTGTACTCTTAATTTAACTTTTGCATGAAGACTAACTAAATCTTCACCATAAGCAGTAAGGGCTTCATTAGTATTTGCAAAAATCATACCTTCACCTTTCTGATTCACCATTTCCCTGGTCATATAATAGAGGCCTAATATTACGTCTTGAGAAGGAATAATAATTGGATCACCACTAGCCAAATGAAGAATATTATTTGATGCCAGCATTAAGGTTCTCGCCTCTAACTGAGCTTCTTCTGAAAGTGGAACATGAACTGCCATCTGGTCACCATCAAAGTCTGCATTAAATGCAGTACATACAAGAGGGTGAAGTTGAATTGCCTTACCTTCTATTAAGAGCGGCTCAAACGCTTGAATACCAAGTCGGTGAAGGGTCGGTGCACGATTTAAAAGAACAGGATGCTGGTGAACAACCTTTTCAAGGATATCCCATACTTCAGGAATTTCACTTTCAACCATTTTCTTAGCAGCCTTAATTGTTGAAGCTAAGCCATTAGCCTGAAGACGATTATAAATAAATGGCTTAAAAAGTTCTAGCGCCATCTTTTTTGGTAATCCACATTGGTGAAGCTTTAGATATGGACCACAAACAATTACTGAGCGACCCGAATAATCTACCCTCTTTCCTAATAAATTTTGACGAAAACGTCCTTGCTTACCCTTAATCATATCTGCAATTGACTTAAGTGGGCGTCTATTATTACCCATAACTGCACGTCCTCGTCGACCGTTATCAATTAATGAATCAACAGCCTCTTGAAGCATACGCTTTTCATTACGAACAATAATCTCAGGTGCATCAAGCTCTAATAGTCTTGCAAGTCGATTATTTCTATTGATCACTCGGCGATACAAATCATTTAAATCAGAGGTTGCAAAACGACCGCCATCTAATGGAACTAATGGTCTTAGATCAGGCGGAAGAATAGGTAATACATTTAATACCATCCATTCAGGCTTGTTACCTGATTTAATTAATGAATCAACCAACTTTAGACGCTTATTAATTTTCTTAAGTTTAGTTTGTGATTTTGTAGTAAGAGCTTCCTCACGTAAATTTGCAGCCTCTTTTTCAAGTTGCATTTCAGAAAGTACGTCTTGAATAGCCTCTGCCCCCATTTTGGCAACAAACTCATCATCGCCATATTCATCCAAAGCATCAAAATACATTTCTTCTGTAAGGAGTTGTTTTTTAATTAAAGGAGTATTACCTGAATCTGTTACTAAAAAAGCCTCAAAATAAAGAACTCTCTCAATATCTTTTAATGTCATATCCATTAACAAGCCAAGCCTTGAAGGTAGTGACTTCAAATACCAAATATGAGCAACTGGGGCAGCAAGATCAATGTGGCCCATTCTTTCTCGCCTTACTTTAGAAAGGGTAACTTCTACACCACACTTTTCACATACCACATTGCGAAACTTCATTCGTTTATATTTACCACATAAACACTCAAAGTCTTTCATAGGACCAAAAATTTTTGCACAAAACAAACCCTCTCTTTCAGGTTTGAAGGTTCTATAGTTGATAGTTTCAGGTTTTTTAACTTCACCAAAAGACCATGAACGAATTTTTTCAGGAGACGCTAAACCAACTCTAATTTTATCAAAATCTTGGTCTTTATTTTGCTGTTTTAAAATTTGTAATAAATCTTTCAAGGGATTCTCCTTATTTAATTTTGTTCAAGTTCAACATCAATACCCAATGCACGAATTTCTTTCACCAGAACATTAAACGATTCTGGCATAACCGACTCGGTACGATACTCACCGTCAACTATATTTTTATACATTTTTGCTCTACCGGTAACATCATCAGATTTAACAGTTAACATTTCACGAAGCGTATAAGCTGCACCGTATGCCTCAAGTGCCCAAACTTCCATTTCACCAAATCTTTGTCCACCAAACTGAGCTTTACCGCTAAGTGGCTGTTGAGTTACTAATGAATATGGCCCAGTCGAACGAGCATGCATCTTATCATCCACTAAGTGGTTGAGCTTAAGCATATGCATATATCCTACAGTTATATCACGATCAAAAGGATCGCCAGTTCGTCCATCATATAATTGTATTTGACCACTCTCAGGTAAATCAGCCATCTTAAGTAATAACTTAATATCTTCTTCTTTAATACCATCAAATACAGGTGTAGCCATTGGCACACCTGAACGAAGATTATTTGCTAACTCAAGTATTTCATCATCACTGAAAGACTTTATATCTTCTGTCTTTCCATAACTGTTATAAATAGTATCAAGCATTGAACGTATTTTTTTAATAGTATCTTTTCGATGCTCATCAAGTAAGTTACCTATCTTATAACCTAGGCCTTTAGCAGCCCAACCTAAATGAACCTCTAATACCTGTCCAACATTCATACGCGATGGAACGCCAAGCGGATTAAGAACTACATCTACCGGGGTACCATCTACTAAGTGTGGCATGTCTTCTACAGGAGACACACGAGAAATAACGCCTTTGTTTCCATGGCGTCCAGCCATCTTATCACCAACCTGCAGCGTTTTTCTTGTAGCCACATAAACTTTGACCATCTTCTGAACACCTGGTGGTAAATCAGCGCCTTCTTGAATTTTTGCTCTTTCCACTTCAAAGAAAAGTTCAAATTCTTCCTGCTTGGCTTTAGATTGTTTAACCAGTACAGCGACTTCCTTATTAATATCAGCATCTTTAACTTTCAATTTTGCTATTTCATTATTTTCAAGTGTTTTTAGATTTGTAGAGCTAAGCTTGTCACCACTTTTTATGCTACCAATATTACTGCTAGAAGTATTACCAGAAAGTTTTAAGCGAATACGGCGAAAGATATCACCATCAATAATACCAAACTCATCATCGATATCTTTTTTAATATTCTCTATTCGTTCTTCATCAATCACAAGTGCGCGTGAGTCTTTTTCAACCCTATCTTTAGTGAAGATTTGAACATCGATTACAACTCCTGACTTTGAAGCTCCCATTCTGAGAGAGGTGTCTTTTACATTGTTAGCTTTTTCTCCGAAAATAGCTCGTAATAACTTTTCTTCAGGAGAAAGAACTGTCTCACTTTTAGGTGTGACTTTTCCAACTAAAATATCTCCACCTTTGACTCGTGCGCCTACATAAACAATACCAACATCATCTAACTTTGAGAGAGCTGATTCACTTACATTTGGAATATCTGCAGTAACCTCTTCAGTTCCAAGTTTTGTGTCTCTTGCATAGGCCGTTAATTCTTCAATATGAATCGAAGTGTAGCGATCTTCCTGAACAACCTTTTCTGATATTAATATAGAATCTTCAAAGTTATAACCGTTCCAAGGCATAAAAGCAATCATCATATTTTGACCTAGAGCAAGCTCCCCTAAGTCAGTCGATGGACCATCGGCAAGAACATCACCTGCAGCAATCTTATCGCCAGGTTGAACAAGTGGTTTTTGATTAATACAAGTATTTTGATTTGAACGAGAGTACTTGGTTAGACTATAAATATCAACACCAAGCTCTCCAGCCTTAGCTTGTTTAGCATCAACTCGAATTACAATTCTAGATGAATCAACTGTCTCAACAACCCCATCATGATCTGCAATAACACAGACACGCGAATCAGTTGCAACAACGCGTTCAATACCTGTTCCAACCAGCGGCTTTTCAGCGCGAAGTACTGGCACAGCTTGGCGCTGCATGTTTGAGCCCATTAATGCACGGTTGGCATCATCGTGTTCTAGGAAAGGAATAAGCGAAGCAGCTACAGATGCTATCTGCTTAGAATCAATATCAATAAGTGTAACTTCAGATTTATCTACTAGAACGAATTCATTTTTATGTCTTCCAGCCACTAGATCATCAACTAAATAGCCTTTACTATCAACTGTAGAATTTGCAGCAGCAATTGTATGATTTATTTCATCAATTGCAGATACATAGATAATTTCTTTAGTCACAAGTCCATTCTTAACAACTTGATATGGGGTCTCTAAAAAACCATAATCATTTGTTCTAGCATATACCGCTAGAGTATTTATTAAACCAATATTTGGACCTTCTGGAGTCTCAATAGGACATAAGCGCCCATAATGAGATGGATGAACATCACGAACCTCAAAACCCGCACGTTCACGAGTTAATCCACCCGGACCTAATGCTGAAATACGACGTTTATGCGTCACCCCAGACAAAGGATTTACTTGATCCATAAACTGAGATAACTGAGATGAACCAAAAAATTCCCTGACAGCAGCAGAAACTGGCTTAGAGTTAATTAAATCCTTTGGTGTTAGCTCATCAGTTTCAGCAAGATTCAATCCTTCTTTAACTGCTTTTTCGACTCTAATAAGACCAATTCTAAATTGGTTTTCAATCATCTCACCAATAGCTCTTACGCGTCTATTAGCTAAAGTATCAACATCATCTACAACATCATGTCCATTTTTAATATCAATTAATTTCTTAATCACATTAATAATATCATCATGGGTTAAAACATGCTCGCCAGCTTCTGAAGGCGTTCCAAGACGTCTATTAAGTTTCATTCGGCCAACTCGAGAAAGATCATATCGATCGTTATTAAAGAACAAATTTGAAAACAGAGTGTTAACTGCATCTTCTGTTGCTGGTTCGCCTGGTCTCATAACATGGTAAATTGACATACGAGCTTCAATTTCTGTTTGCAGCTCATCAATACGCAAAGTATCTGAAATATAGATACCATTTTCAGCATCATTAATAAAAATAATATTGAGTTTTTTAATCTTTGCTGTGGTTAAAACTTCAATTAATTCTTCAGTTATCAAAGAATTCGCATTTAATAAAATTTCTCCTGTATCAGTATCAACAACATCAGAAGAAACAACTTTACCTAAAAGATATTCAATTGGAACATTAAGAGAGTCAACTTTAGCAGCATCGAGAATTTTGACATGCCTAGCGGTAACTCGACGCCCTTTTTCAACAACAATATCTTTACCTAATTTTATATCAAATTCAGCTATTATGCCTTTAAGGCGTTCAGCCTTAACTGCCAATTCGCACGACTTAGACTTTAGTTTGACAACAATATGATTAAAGAATTTGTCAATAATTTCATTTGTTGACATACCCATAGAGCGAAGCAAAGTAGTCACAGGGAGTTTTCTTCTTCTATCGATTCTAACAAATAAATGCTCATGATGATCAAATTCAAAATCTAGCCATGAACCACGGTAAGGAATAATTCGAGAAGAAAATAGTATTTTTCCAGATGAGTGTGTCTTTCCCTTATCATGCTCAAATATAACTCCTGGCGAACGATGAAGTTGTGAAACTACAACACGTTCTGTACCATTAATAACAAATGTACCAGTATCTGTCATCAATGGAAGTTGTCCTAGATAGACACTTTCTTCGACAACCTGTTTTACTCGACGTTTTTTCTTTAAACTGGATCCATTTTTATCAAATAACACTAAGTTAAGTTTAACTTGAAGTGTTCCAGCATAAGTAACCCCACGAAGCTTACACTCTTTAACATTATATTTTGGCTCTTGAAGCTCATAATCTACATATTCAATTTCAGCATAACCATTGAGAGCTGTGATTGGAAATACAGATTTAAAAACAGAATGAAGACCAATATCTTTCTTTTCAGAAACTCCTTCTTGAATAAAAGAATTAAATGAATTAATCTGAATAGATAATAAATCTGGCTCTTTAAAAATCGATTCTCTTGTTCCAAAATTATTTCTGATACGTTTTTTTTCTGTAAATGAGTAAGTCATGAATGCCTCGTATTAATCAATAAATTGTTTTCAAAATTACTTCTAAATAAAAACACCAAAATCCCCTTCAGGGGATTTTGGTTTATAGCATCGAACAAATTACTTAAGTTCTACGCTAGCGCCAGCTTCTTCAAGCTGCTTTTGGATATCTTCAGCTTCCGCTTTAGATGCGCCTTCCTTAATAGGAGCAGGGGCACTCTCAACAAGATCCTTTGCTTCCTTAAGACCTAATCCACTGATGGTACGAACAGCCTTAATAACAGCAACTTTCTTGTCACCAAAGCTTGTTAATACAACATCAAACTCAGTCTTTTCTTCAACAGCTGCTCCAGCTTCTGTAGCTACAGCAACAGGTGCTGCTGCAACAGCTGCTGCTGAAACACCAAATTTATCTTCCATTGCTGAAACTAGATCAACAACATCCATCACAGACATATCTGCTATTGCATTTAAAATATCTTCGTTACTTAATTTCGCCATGATATTTACTCCTCTATATAATTATTATTATTGCTGATCACGTATAGCTGCCACAACACGAGTTAACTTAGTTGGAACTTCATTTAAAGTTCTTACTAACTTCTCAGTTGGAGCAAGCATCAACGCCATCAACATACTGATTGCTTGATCTTTAGTTGGAAGGCTAGCGATTTTCTTAAGTTGATCTGCATCAACAAATTCACCGGCAACTCCCAAACCTTTAACGACTAACGCTTTATTATCTTTAATAAAGTTACGGAAAACGCGCGCTACAGCACCTGGATCTTGTTGGGAAAACCCCAAGATAACTGGTCCAATTAAAACTGGAGTAATACACTCACAACCAGTTTCAGCTAACGCTCTCTTTGCAAGCGTGTTTTTTACAACACGTAAAGAAACATCTGCATCAATCGCAGAGTTCCGCAAATTAGTCATTTGTTCAACATTCAATCCACGATACTCGGCAACGCCGACAGATACTGCATTAATAGCTACTGCATTGACCTGTTCAACAACTGCCTTTTTTGCTTCAAGATTTAGAGCCATATTGTCTCTCCTGAACAATTAAAAAAAGAAAGCTATAAAATTACAACTTTCGCCACAGAGTATTTTCATACCCTCTACATAGGCAAATTGAAGGATCAATTTATTAAGCAACAAATTGAAAACAATTTGTCGCACCTATGGTCTTTGAGGCATGACAAGTTACCCTGTCGCCCAAAGAATTCATTAACTGATAATAATTAATTTATCAGTTTTAAAACTAATTAAATATCAACACTTGCTGCATCAATTGCAAGGCCTGGGCCCATAGTTGATGAAACACTAATCTTTTTAAAATAAATACCTTTCGCTGAACTTGGTTTACCCTTTTTAAGTGCGTCAATCAGTGCCACAATATTTTCTTCTAATGCCTTTGCATCAAAAGAAGCTTTACCAACACCAGCATGAACAATACCAGCCTTATCTGCACGATAACGGACCTGCCCAGCTTTTGCATTCTTAACAGCTGTTGCAACATCAGGTGTAACAGTTCCAACTTTAGGGTTTGGCATCAAACCACGAGGACCAAGAACTTGTCCTAATCGACCAACCACACCCATTGCATCTGGAGACGCTATAACAACATCATAATTAAGATCTCCATCTTGCATAGTTTTCATTAAATCATCCATCCCTACAATATCTGCACCCGCATCGGTTGCTTTTTGAACATTATCACCCTGAGTAAAAACCGCTACTCGAACAACCTTACCAGTGCCATTTGGAAGAACAACTGCACCACGAACATTTTGGTCTGACTTTTTAGTATCAATACCAAGGTTAATACTTACATCTACCGATTCATCAAATTTTGCTGTTGCACATTCCTTGATTAGTCCAAGAGCGTCTGAAATTGAGTATTTAGAACCTACTTCTACCTTAGAAGCATTTACTTTTTGATTTTTTGTTAAATTAGCCATCATCAACCCTCCACCACTAGACCCATTGAGCGAGCAGTTCCCGCTACAATTTGAACAGCAGCATCTAAATCATTTGCATTCAAATCTTTCATCTTAATATTCGCAACTTCTTCTAATTGTGCGCGCGTGACTGTTCCAACTTTAGTAAGATGAGGTTCGCCACTACCTTTAGCAATTCCTGTTACCTTTAGAAGAAGCGCTGCTGCTGGAGGTGATTTAGTAATAAAAGTAAAGCTGCGATCACTATAGACCGTTATCACTACTGGCACTTTCATGCCTTTTTCAAGGTCCTGTGTTTTAGCGTTAAACGCTTTACAAAAATCCATAATATTAACACCATGCTGACCTAATGCAGGGCCAACTGGTGGTGACGGATTCGCTTCTGCTGCAGGGACCTGTAGCTTAATGTATGACTCAATTTTTTTTGCCATTTTTATCTCCTATGGGTACAAACGCTCTTAAGCTCCCCGTTGCTAATTTCAGCCTATAAAGACTGGATTATGTTTTCTCTACTTGAGAAAACTCTAATTCAACTGCAGTAGTTCTTCCAAAAATTAGAACCTCCACTGTCAATAAACTCTTTTCATAATTAACGCCTTCAACAGTTCCATTGAACTCATTAAATGGACCATCAATAACCAACACCTCTTCACCCGGTTGAAATGCAACCTTCGGTTTAGGTTTGTCTGCACCTTCTTGAACACGTGCAAAAATTCTATCTACTTCTCTCTGAGTTATTGGAGAAGGTTTTCCAGATGAACCGCCAATAAAACCAATTACATTATTAGTATTTTTAACTAATAACCAACTTGGCTCAGTCAATTCCATCTTTATTAGCATATAGCCCGGAAAAAACTTACGTTCGGTTTCCTTTTTCTTTCCGCCCTTTAATTCAACTACTTGCTCGGTAGGAATTAGAATCTCATCAACAAGATCTTCAATACCTTCTCTAGTTATAGCTTCTTCAATTGCGACTTTAACTTTCGCTTCATAGCCACTTCTAGCGTGGATTACAAACCAATTCTTAGACATGAAAATCCTTTAATTAAAAAATGTTCAGTAATGAGATTGATTGCACACCCCAAGTAAAGAATGCATCAATAATCCAAAGAAAAATAGCTACAACAACTACTGCAATCATAATGATTCCAGTTGTCTTTGCAGTTTCTTCACGAGTTGGCCAAACAACTTTTCTTAATTCAATCCTGGTCTCTCTGAGAAAATGAAGAAACCTATCGCCTTGAGTAGATTTAATAAATACTGCCCCAGCTATAACAAACCAAAGTAGAGTAATAAGAACTTTAGTGAGCGTATTAAAATTAAGTGGATTTACATAATATAATGCAAGCGCTGCTATCACAATAGCAATTGCTAGAATAGTTTTCCACTGATCAGACCCACTCTTTAAATTGTCTATTTGCTTAGTCACATATGTCCTTTAATTTGGCAGGCAAGGAGGGACTCGAACCCCCAACCAATGGTTTTGGAGACCACTACTCTACCAATTGAGCCACTTGCCTAAATATTAAATCCTAAAATAAACATAGCCACCCACTCAAACTGAATGACTACTCGCTATATTAATTTTTCTAACTCGTAATCTTCGAGACGACTCCAGCACCTACTGTGCGTCCGCCTTCTCTGATTGCAAATCTTAAACCTTCTTCCATTGCAATCGGAGCTAGCAACT
>Ga0207991_1000314_pt1 | contig 33583 bp, 34 predicted proteins | sample ETN07SmetaG_FD_185786 | JGI IMG/M metagenome (GOLD analysis project Ga0207991, IMG submission 185786) | Marine microbial and viral communities from oxygen minimum zone, Eastern Pacific Ocean - ETNP2014F14-07SV275 (SPAdes) (version 2) | ecosystem: Environmental > Aquatic > Marine > Oceanic ...
CCTTCCGCTTTCATCCGATCCACAGATTTTTGAACGCCAATAGCATCCCAACTTTCGAAGGGGCCCATTTCCCAACCAAATCCCCATTTCAAGGCATTGTCAATATTGACAATATCATCAGAAATTTCTGGAATTCGATTCGCGCTATAGATCATTGTTTTTGCCGTAATCTCCCAGAAATATTTGCTACCACGATCGTCACCATAACAAAGAGCTTTCAATTTATCCGGAAGTTTTTGGCGGTCTTTTGCAATCCGAAAACAATCAAATCGGACTTTCTCCTGCGGGGAATATTTCCCGGTTTTAAAATCGACAGAATAAATGGTACGATCTTCATTCTTTTTATAAAAACCAGCTTTTGTTTTTTGTCCTAATCGACCGGAATCAACGAGCTGATTTAAAATGTCGGGAATTTTAAACATGTCTCGTTCTTCATCATCTAATGCTTTTTCATAGGTTGTTTTGGATACGTGACACATTGTATCTAATCCTACAACATCAGCGGTCCTGAAAGTGGCACTTTTGGGGCGTCCAGAAATGGGGCCTGTGAGTTTATCCACTTCTTCAATAGTAAGACCTTGCTCAATGGCAAGATTCATGGTCAGCATCATGCCATACACACCGATCCTATTTCCTATAAAGTTGGGTGTATCTTTGGCATGGACAATCCCTTTTCCCAAAACGGATTCACCAAATTCAACCATTGTATTATAGGTCTCATCGGATGTCTGTTCTCCCCGAACCAATTCCAACAGTTGCATATATCTCGGCGGATTGAAAAAGTGAGTTATCATGAATCGCTTTTTCAAATCATCAGGAAGGCTTGCAGTCAAATCAGCTAATGGAATTCCAGATGTATTGGATGTAAGAATTGCAGTATCCTTTAAATGAGGAAGTACATTTTGGTAAACTTGTTCCTTGATGTCTAAACGTTCTACAACGACTTCCAAAACCCAGTCCACTTCAGCGATTTTTTCAATATCATTTTCATAGGTACAGGGTTTCACCAATTCCGAATTTTTTGGTTTATAAAGTGGAGCCGGTTTCAAGGATGTAATTGCATCAATTCCTTTTTTTGCAAATTTATCATTGATGTCAAATAAGTAAGATGGGATGCCTGCATTGGCAAGATGTCCTGCAATTTGTGCACCCATTACACCCGCGCCTAAAACAGCAACTTTTTCAATTTTTTGAGACATAATTTTCCCTTATCGTTCTATTATGGTTGCAATGCCTTGTCCGGAACCGATACACATTGTGGCCAGCCCGGTTTTCGCATTTTGTTGTTCCATTACGTTAAGTAAGGTGGTAATAATTCGTGCTCCGGAACAGCCCAGTGGATGCCCCAAAGCGATTGCACCCCCATTCAAATTAACTTTCGATTTATCCCAACCGCCGGTCTCAATCACATAAAGAGATTGGGCAGAAAATGCTTCATTGAGTTCAATTACATCAATATCACTTAGGGATAATCCTGTTTTCTCAAGTACTTTATTTGTAGCAGGAAGTGGACCTATGCCCATTCTTTTCCAATCCACACCAGCAACTGATCTACCTTTTATTGTGGCGCGAATTTTAAGTCCGTTTGCTTCTGCAAATTCACGGCTGGTAATCAATACTGCTGCGGCACCAATAGAAATCGGACTGGAAGTAGCGGGAGTAATCGTGCCATTTTCAATAAAAGCAGGATTCAAACTTTTGATCTTTTCTAAATTGGGTTCCCTAGGACCCTCGTCTTTTTCTACCGTGACTTCTCCGTAAACATCAATGGGGATTATCTCATTGTCAAATCGTCCATTGGTTTGGGCATCCAATGCTTTGGTATGGGATTCCATAGCAAACTCTTCTTGAGCCTCTCGATCAATTTTGCCTTCTTCAGCTAACGTTTCTGCTGTTTCGCCCATCCCGATATAATATTCTTGCTCGGCTAATTCCGGGTGAAAATCGGGATTGAATCCGCCCATAGGGATAGAAAACATATCTTCTACGCCTGCAGCAATTCCTACTTCAATATCTCCCGATTCAATCTTGGTACTAATTTGATGAACCGCATCCATGGAAGAACCACAGAATCGATTTACCACAGCACCACCGGTAGTTTCCGGAATGCCCGCGAGAATGGCCACACCTTTTGCCATAAGCATTCCTTGGGGACCTTCAGGAAAGGCACAACCCAATATTAAATCTTCAATTTTATCGGATGAAACATTTTCATTCCGCGCCAACAATCCCTTTACCACTTGGGCAGCAAGATCGTCGGGGCGAATTCCAACCATGTTTCCGTTTTTTACACCAATGGGTGAACGGACAGCATCAATAATAACAGATTCAGACATACTTTCTCCTTATGAACGAGTTTCGCGATGATATAAAAATTCATTCAGATCGAAATCTTCTAAATGAATGAGTGACAATTTTCTGGTCAGTTTTTTAGAATTGTTTAAACAGGGAACAATATTTTTTAATGAATATTTTTTCATGATTTTTTCCTTTTAAAATGGATAGTTATTTTTGCTGTACATAAAGTCAGCCAAAGATTGTTTAAGAGAAATCGTATCTGTATTGAGTGTCATCCGGGACTCTAATTGGATTACAGTATCTTTAAAATCATCAGGAATTGTTTCCTTGAAAATTTTATTCAAACAGATATTAGATAAGGATTTCACATCTAATAAAGATTCAGCCGTAAAGATTCTTGCGATAACGGAACTCATGTTGGAAATCCCATTTGAAGATTGACTTTGCCTTGCACGGGAGATGACTGAACCAGCCGTATAGATGTAAGTGAAAATATCTGCCAATGCTTCACTCAACTGTTGCTCGTGTTTCAGGTCTTGTCCGTATTCGCACAATGCTTCCTGAAAAACCATGGATGCCAAACGTTTTGCTGATTCAAGAGCGAATTTTTCTGACTGAAATAAATCTTCTTCAATATCGGGAGATTCTGTCGCCAGAAAATCGTCCACACCTTTCAAATAATCCCTGAGTGAAATTTCTTCCATGAGGACTTTTTTCATCATGTAGCCCGTCACAATCATTCGATTAATTTCGTTAGTCCCTTCCCAGATGCGATTGATCCGGTCATCACGATATGCTCGCGCTAGTGGATATTCTTCTGTAAATCCATTCCCACCATGAATTTGAAGCGCATGATCTACAATTAAATTTGATGACTCGCTTCCAAATACTTTTGCCATAGATGCTTCAATAGCGAAACGTTCTGTCGCTTCAGCCATTTTTTTATAATACTCCGGATCAGATTTGTCCAAGGCATCAATAGCACTTTGGATAAGTCCCACGGTTCTGTAAAGCATAGAATCGGCAGCATATACACGAACCGTCATATCAGCGATTTTTCCTTTTATGGCATCAAAATATGCAATGGGTTGCCCAAATTGACGACGTTCCAGTGCATATTTAACGGCGTGCTCAATCCCTATTTTTGATCCACCAATACAAGCGGCAGCTAATTTATATCGGCCAACATTCAATGCATTAAATGCGATGGCTGCACCTTTCCCGACTTTATAGAGTAGATTATCAACCGGAACTTTAGCATTGGTAAATTTTAAAGGTGTGGTGGACGAGCCTTTCATTCCCATTTTCTTTTCTTCAGCGCCAACCTCAAATCCTTCTGTATCACGATCCACAATAAACCCGGAAAATTTATTCCCATCAACTTGAACAAGAACTGTAAAAACATCAGCCCAACTGCCGTTACTGATAAATGATTTATCACCATTCATGATATAATATTTTCCATCTTCAGATAGCACTGCCGTGGTTTTTCCGGCCAAAGCATCGGAGCCGGCTGTTGGTTCTGTTAAGGCATAGGCACTTACCCATTCTCCTGTCATGAGTTTGGGGAGATATTTTTCTTTTTGTGCTGGGGTGCCAAAAAAGACGATTCCCATACTTCCAATTCCGGTTTGTACCGAAAAAGTACAAGAAAAAGATGGAGAACCACCTCGTGCCATACCTTCTGAAACTATACATGAAGTAATTTTATCTAAATCCGAGCCACCATATTCTTCCGGCGTATCCACGCCGATGAGTCCCAATTCTCCCATTTCCCGGAGTAATTTTAGACTTAAATCCTTGTCTAATTTGTCAATCGCTTCTACATTGGGAAGAATGCGATCCTTCGCAAATTCTTGAATCATTGCATCTATATCTTGATGATCTTCTGTAAAAGTTTCTCTACAAAATACTTTAGTATTTGCAACCGGGGATGTAAGCCATTGGCCACCTGAATTAAGTTTAATATTTTTTGTTTCTGTCATTATAGTGTCCTATTATTTTTTTACGCCAGCCAAAATGAAATCTGAAATGGTATGGATATATTCATGTGCTTCCACACCGGATTTGTCAAAAAGAGTAAACCAGTTAATCCCTTCAATATTGATCAAGATTGAAAGGGCCGTAATCCGCGGATTCACATTTTTGAATTCTCCGGAATCCACTCCATCCTGAATGATCTTTATAATGTATTCCAGAAATTCTGAATACACTTTCTGAAGTTTTTCATTAAAATCCGCATCCCGACCACTCAAAGACCAAAATTCTACTAATATCTTAAATGCTGATGGATCTTTTTCGTACTGATCTAAAAAATAATCAAATAATCCTTTTAGCTGTTCAGAAGCGGAGTGGTGGGCTTTCAGGTTATCAATAAACCCAGCGTTATATTGTTTAACCCAATGGTCTACAAGGGCCAGGTATATTTCCTTTTTGGATTTGTAATACCAATAGATTGCGCCTTTGGAAAGTTTGGATGATTGAACGATATCATCCATCCGGCTACGTTCATAGCCACTGTCCACAATGACGGACAAAGCCGCTTCTAGGATTTGGTCTTTTCGCTGATCTTGTTTTTCTTGGTTCATAAATAGACTGACTGGTCGGTTTATTTTAATACTGAAAGTAATTATGATGCAAATGATTTATTGATTCCTTTGTAAACGAGGGAGATAATTGGGAAAGAATCAAAAAAAAGGTTACACATTCTTTATTTAACCTTTAACTTTTAATGAGATTAAGTCTCAATAACAATAAGATTCATCAATTATTACAATTATTAAAAGGAAAAAAATGAAACGTATTTTATTATTAACAGTTGTGGCCGGGAGTATGATTTTCGCACAAGATGATTTTTTCGAGCAGAACTATAGTATTGGTGGGTATGGTGAACTTCATTATAACAGAACTAATACAGAAGATGGTGATGATTCCACAAAAATGGATTTTCATCGTTTCATTATTTATTACGGATATAATTGGACAGAAAACTGGTCTTTTAAATCTGAGTTAGAATTAGAACATAATTTTGTGGCCGATGGTGAAGGTGAACTGGAATTGGAACAAGCATTTGTGAATTACCATTCCGAAAAATTCGGTTTGCAAGTTGGTGTGATTCTTCCGTCAGTAGGCTTAATTAATGAATATCATGAACCCCCACTATTTGTGAGTGTTGAGCGTCCTGAATACAGTAAATATGTGATTCCTACCACTTGGTTTGGGAATGGTTTTGCTCTCTATGGTTCTATGGCTGGTGTTAATTGGAGATTGGCTTTGCTCGAAGATATGGACGGAGAGAGTATTGGTGCTGGGATTCGCAGCGGTCGTGGTAAAGGATACAAAACCACTGCTTACGATTTTGTGAAAAATTTCAGCTTAAACTATACAGGATTCCCAGGATTACGAGTGGGTGGATCTTATACTATGCATAATGCTCCCATCGATAATAATCCAGATTCAACTGTATCGTTTGGTTTAGGAGAATTCAACCTGAAGTATGATGCAAATAATTTTTATGCTATTTTAGAATATGGCTCAATATCCTACGAAAACAATCCCCTGGAATATACATCCAGTGGTGGATATTATTTGGATCTGGGCTACAATGTGGCAGGACTTGTTGGACTTGAAGGCAAATTGATGCCTTGGTTCCGCTATTCAGATTATAATCGTGGGAACGATGATGCTGGACGGCACTATACAATTCAGCGTTTTGGTTTAACTTATTGGCCCATTTCAAACATTGCATTTAAATTTGAATATGGCACACATAAGACTGAATCTGCCGAAGAAGCAATAACGCAAATTAATGTAGGTGTTGGGTACAATTTTTAATTGAAGACATTGAGACACTTATGTTGAATGGTTCCAAAACCCAAGACAAACCAATCCTATCCTTAGGTTCAAATAAGCGACTCAATATATTCTTGATGCTGGTTGTCATGGTTACAACCTTGACGGCCGGCTTGAGAGAAAAAACAGAATCTCTGATTTATAATCATTACGGGGATTCTGTTTCTATACACTATAAAAAGATTTCACTTTCCCCCGAGATCAAATCCAAATCTGAAAAAAATAGTAAACTTCGATTTAAGCGGAATCATGTTTACATTTGGGAAATATCCCAAAAGGATTCTTTAGTCGGATTGGCTTATTTAGACCATGTGAAAGGAAAATCCCAGCCCATTACATTCGCTGTATTTTATGATGCTTTAGGGACGGTCCAACAGACTCATATTATAAAATATCGTGAGCCGATAGGTGGGGAGGTAGGCAACATCCATTGGTTGAAACAATTTTCAGGAAGATCTACAATATCAGCATATAAAGTTGGGAAAGATATTGATGGAATTAGTGGTGCAACTATTTCGGTTAATGCTGTGACACGGGGGATTCACCGTAGTACATTCGTCGTTCAATATTTGTTAAATAGGAACCATGAATAATTCACTTCCCAGATTGTGTGATTTGCCCCAAAAGGTAAAATATTTCTTAGCAGCATTTTTGCTGGTGATGACGATTGGTGTCACCGTGGGATTTATTTATGTAAACCAAACAACCGGATTTTCTGGGCAAGGTACATCAGATCATTATGCGGGTTCAATATTGGAAGATGATATGGATATTCCGGAAAAATATCCAAAAGAATTTGAGAGTATGTTGCTAACAACCCATACCCATTTAATTTCTTTTTCTTTTATATTTTTACTTTTAGGCGCACTTTTTTATATGAATTCAACCATCACAGGTGGTTGTAAAACATTTCTCCTGGTTGAGCCATTTATATCTGTTTTAGGTACATTTGGTTCTATTTGGGGGATTCGATATTTTTCAGCATCATTTAGCGTGGCGACCATGATTTTTGGTGTGTTGACTTATTTATCATTCTATATCATGGTTTCAGTTTGCATTTATGACCTTCTTCTAAAGAAGGACTAGTTAACCATTCTATTTTTTGTCCAATTATCTTTGGACAGAATTAATTAAAATATTAAAAGAATTATTGGGTACGACCTTCTTCCGTTTTAATTTTCGACTCACCATTCGAATATTAAACTAACAATATATTTATGCCAGTATCAAAACGACAACTCGAAGAAAGACAAATGCGCCAAGATCGTATCCTTAATGGTGCTTTAGAAGTATTTAAAACAAAGGGGCTCGAGGGTGCCACAATGGATGAGATTGCCATAGAATCCGGATTTGGAAAGGCGACTCTCTACTATTATTTCCATTCTAAAGAAGAAGTTTTTGCAGCAATACTGGAAAATGGGTGGAAAGATTTATGGGCAAGTCTAGAACCTGTGATCGCTGGCGAAGAAGGACCGAGAAAAACCTTTGTGAATGTCCTTTTGAAAATCGCTGAGAATGCAAAAAATCGTCCGGGGCTTTATGAGTTTTTATTTAATGCACCAAAGGTAATCACTTTTGAAGAGCAGCCATGGAAACGATACCAAAATAGAATGTATGGCACCATCCAAGGATTGCTTGAAGATGGAATAAAAGCAGGTGAATTTCCGAATATTAATCCACAACTTTTGTTTAAAGCAATGGGGGGACTCTTCATGGGATTGGTTCTCATGGGCGATCGAAAACATCCTGTTTCAGAAAAAGATGTTGAAGATTTATTAAACAAATTAATTGCGGATCCGACTCAAAAATAATGTTATTCCGGTTTTTTATTATTTTTCTTATTCAGTCTATTACGTTTGGGGTTACTGTTTCCGGCTCAGTAAAAAACAAGGCCAACGGAAAATCCATTCCCAATGCGAATATTTATATTATTAATTCCAAAATTGGTACAATTACAAATCCATATGGTCATTTTGAATTGGATATACCAATCGGACAATACACGATTCAGGTCACGAATATTGGATTCAAAACCTATAGTGCAGATATTAATCTTGAAAATGACGCCATAGAATTAGATGTAGAATTGGAATCAACGATTCTTGAATTTGGCGAAATTTCCGTGGAAGGATTATTTACCACTCGTTTGGGGTATGAGTCCGTAGATGTGATCTCTGGAGATAAAATTAGATCTATGGAAAAAGAATCTGTTTCCGATGTTTTAAGAATGCTACCCGGTGTGGATGTCCAATTCGCCCACGCAAATGGTCGCAATGTAAATTTATCAATCCGGGGCTCTTCGGATTATAAACCTGGCGGCTACAATAATCGGGTACTTCTCCTCCTTGATGGTTTCCCTATCCAAATTCCCAATAGCGGTGCGCCAGACTGGAATTCACTTCCCTTAGAAAGTATTCAGAGAATTGAAGTGGACAACAGTCCATCTTCTGCTCAATATGGACATAATTCTATGGGAGGAGTTATTAACCTGATTACAGGGTATGATGGCAGTGATCAAGCAACAATTTTGAAATTGGGCGGGGGAAGATTTTCAACAGCGGAAACATCCATTGCCCATCATTTAAAAAAAGGGAATTGGGTTTTTGGACTCAATGGAAAAGCCCGTATTTCCGAAGGTCATCGTTCTAATGCAGACGATCAATTGGGCCGAATCCGGTCTTTTTTGAAATATGCAGATCGGAAAGGGAGAACATATCGCTTAAGTCATATTTTATCTCAATCGGATATCGGTCATCCCGGCTTTGCCAGTACGCCATCTTGGAGACGCTCTGAACGCACATCCCACTATTTACAAGGACATGGTTTTTACCCAATTAGTGAAGGGCTGTCCATGTCCCATTCTCTTTTTTTAAATAAATTTGATACGCGCTATTATGACAATGATAGTGCACCCGAGACCAAAAAAGAAGGTGAACGGATTTATGATGATGTGGCTTTAGGGCTTCGAACGGAAATGCTCATAACACGATGGGAACGTTGGATTGTTATGCTTGGGTCAGATGTGGATTGGAGTCAATCTGATGTTACTGTTTTTAATCCGATTTATGAATCACCTGCTCAACTTTCTTTTGGTTCATTTATTCAATCAAAATATTCGATCGGAAATGGATGGAGTCTTGGTTCGGGTCTTCGATATGATTATCGGGAAGCTGATCCGGGAAATGGCTATTCAGTCCGCGAGTATACCAATTGGTCACCCAAGGTTAACCTCATGTATAATATGAAGGGTCAGCGCGCAATTACCGTTGCTTATAGCGAAGGATTTCGTGCGCCCTCTTTATCCGAACTCTATTTAATGCATACCAGTAGTTATGGACTTACTATGCAAGGCAATCCAAACATTTTACCCGAACGAGTTCGGGCTGTTGAATTTTCCTACGACCATCCCCATTCGGAATCGTGGCATTGGCGTATTGCGACATTTTATAACCAATATGAAAATATGATCGATTTCGTTTACGGTTTGCCCGTTAAAGCGGTGAATAGAGAAGGGATTACTGGAAAAGGATTGGAATATCAATTCAACTGGTTACCCACTGAATCAATCTCGTTTTCGGGACAATATGAATTTTTAGATATGGAAGATCGTAGCGGTGAACCCATTTTATATCGATCTAAACATAAAGGACAATTCTCAATTTCATTTAAATCTAATTTAGCAGACATTCGCTTTTCAACCCGTATCTGGAGTGACCAACAATATGACGATTTTTTGAGTCATAATTATACTGTGGTGGGTGACAAAATCATTTTTCCTATAGAGACGCTGCCCGCACAAGCCATCCCTGAAATAATTTTGAGTAAACAGATTAAATCTTATAAAGCATCCTTAAAAATTGCGAATCTTCTCGACTCTGAATACGCGTTGATTCAAGACTACCCCATGCCCGGACGAACTTGGCATGCGACCTTAACCAAATCCTTATAAATGAAAGGACAAAACAAATGAAACACATTAAAACCCTACTCGTTTTATCTCTCACTTCGTTCATGTTTATTGCTACAGCTTGTGAAGATAATGATGCTGAAACAGCTGAAAAACCAGAAAGTGCAACAATTTCTGGCACAATCACTTTTTCCGGAGATTGGGACACAACAGGTACTGTTTACCTGTCTTTGCAAACTGATTGGTACCCAACTCATGCGCCCTATTCGTCGTTTGTAGTTTCAGAATCTGATGTTTCCAATAATGCCTATGGATATTCATTCACAGAAGTCGCATTTGGTACCTACGCTGCGATTTCAGTATCTTGGTTAGATCTTGGAGATTTAAACCCTGCAACCAACCAGCACATTAAGGGCGTTTATGGTGGCACTGCAACAATGGGCTTTAGCGATGCAACAAGCGTGACAGTCTCAGAAGATATTTATGAATTAACTGGTTTGGATTTTTCAGCCGCTTTCTAAATTAATTTTTTGTGAATTTTATTCCCATTATAGCAAATAATGTATCATTATGAGTCCCCACACAGCCCAAATTAAATCAAGTAAAATGGTCAGGATTTCTTGGCTAATAGCAGGATGTATTTGTGTCTGCTTCGGATTGATTGGAATTGTTATTCCGGGCTTACCCACCACCGTTTTTATGTTAATTGCTGCAGCTTGTTTTTACAGATCATCTCAGCGATTTTACGATTGGGTAATTTCAAATCGATTATTTGGAATTCATGTTAAGAATTACCGTGAAGGAAAAGGAATGCCGAAACGTGCAAAAGTTATGGCATTCCTTTTCATGTGGGGATTTGTTCTCTTCGCGATTTTAATCGGTATTCCAGATCATTTATTTTGGGCAAAAATCGCAACATCACTTGCTGCTGCCACAGGAACAGGATTTATTGCCGCCATTCCGACTTTATAATATATTCTAAAAACGGAGTACGGAAAAAACTCCAAGTTGTTTTACTCTTTGTGTTTAAACAACTCTACTCGTTCAATCGACCCAGTCTGCGATATTTCTCTTTATATTTTTCCCATAGATTTTTTTGACGATCGGTCAAATCCACTTCCCGGCCTTGAATATAGGCTTTAATTGGATTTGTGGTCTGAATTAAGGGATGGGAATCAGCAATGAAAAAAGTTGCATCTTTCCCCAAGTCTAATGATCCAACACGATCATCAATTCCCAGGATTTCCGCAGCAGATAAAGTTATAGAACGTATGGCTTCACTTTTTGGAAGACCCCAGGCCGCAGCACGCATGGCTTCGTTAGGCAATGTTCTTACATGTCCATCAAAAGGATAACCGGGATCAGTCGAGATACAAAACCTTACGCCTGCTTCATGGAGCATAGCAGGGACTTTATAGGGTGTGTGGATAGGTTCAAACCGACGCATAGGTGTCGTTTGAATACTCATAAGAATAACTGGAATATTATATTTGACCAACAATTCGGGGTTACGCCAAGCATCTTGCCCTCCCACAATCACAATATTAAAATCATGTTTATTGGCCCATTTAACGGCTGCTTCAATCTGGCGAATATCATTGGCGCGAATATGAATTGGCTCCTTATGAATAACAAAGGGAACCATGGATTCCAATCGAAGATCGGATTGCTGTTTCTGTTCCGCTTTCCGTTCTCTCACGGTCCTGCGCTGGTGATAGGCTTTTATATCTCTGACCAACCGATCCATTTCTCTAATTGATTTGTGGTATTTATCACGTTGATCTTTTTCTTTCTTTTTGGCATCTTTCCGGAAATTGAAACGCATGTTCGGCCAATTCACGTTTAAAGCTGTGGGATGTTTCAAGGTGGCATCTTCCCAAGTCCAACCATCCAGCATCATGACAGAAGATTGTCCAGATATTCGACCGGAAGCCGGTACGGAGTTCACAATCAGAATCCCATTCGATCGTGTGACTGGAATCAAATCAGAATCAGGATTATAGCTTACATTTGCCCGAACATTGGGATTGATTTCTCCAATTTCTGAATGGTCATTGGTTTGTTTCACAGCACTTATTTCAGTGAGCCCAATTCGCGTATAACTAGCTATGAAACCCGGTACTACATGCTTGCCATAAATATCATAAACATCTGTTTCTGGTGATGGCTGAATTTGTGGATCAATGCTTACAATCTTTCCATTGGCAAACAGTAGATCATAGCCTTCAAGTACATCACCCGATACAGTATGAAGTGTGCCGCCTTTTAATAGAATGGGGCGTTTTTGATCTGTTCCAGGTAATTGATTATTGGCAAACAATGAGGAGAGAAGGAGAATTGATAATAAATGTTTCATTAATTTGCCTCCCAACCGAATAAGCTTTCATCGCCAATTTCACAATTATGTTCACGATGAGGTGTTGCCCCATTTGGTTTCATTTCTTTTCCACTCGATTTGGAGGTTGACGATAAAATCTTCTGAATCAAATCTTGCCTGACTTTTGAATCTCTTTCTTCTAATTTAGAATTTTCATCCATTGAAAAATATCGTGTTCCTTCGATCCATGTTTCTTGAACATGGGAATAAATATCTAAGGGAGGTCCATCCCATATTACAAAATCTGCATCTTTTCCTTCTTCCAAGGAGCCAACCCATTTATCAATGTGTAATTGTTTTGCAGGATTGATGGTTATAAAATCCAAAGCATCCTGTTCTGAAAGTCCTCCATATTTTATGGCTTTTGCAGCTTCCGTATTCATACGACGTGCCAATTCAGCATCGTCAGAATTAAAAGAAACTAAAACATCATTTTTTGCCATTAAGGCTCCATTATATGGAATAGCATCAATCACTTCATATTTATACTGCCACCAATCGGAAAATGTGGAAGCGCCAGCACCGTGTTCTGCGATTCGATCTGCCACTTTATATCCTTCGAGTACGTGCTGAAAAGTGGCAATTGTAAATCCAAAATCTTCTGCAATTCGAGTCAACATTAAAATTTCATCCTGTCGATAAGAATGACAATGAAGAAGACGTGTTCCCTCCAAAATTTCTGCCAATGCTTCTAATTCTAGATCTTTTCGTGGTGGAACTTTTTTCCGTTGAGCTTTAGAGTTTCGTGCATACGTTTTATGTTTATGACGATAATCTTGAGCTGCGCGAAATGCATCACGAATCACCTGTTCTACACCCATTCGTGTTTGAGGATAACGAGTCCCTGGCCAATTGGCTTGTTTAACATTTTCACCCAAAGCAAATTTGATTCCTTGGGGTGCATTTGTAAAGAGAAGACCTTCTGGGCCCGCGCCCCAACGTAATTTGATAACTGCGTTTTGTCCACCAATTGGATTTGCGGAACCATGGAGTACATTGGCTGTGGTCAGTCCACCACCCAATTGCCGATAAACATTCACATCATCCGCATAAAGTACATCACGAATTCGTACTTCTGCTGTCACATTTTGCGCACCTTCATTAATGGATGATGCAGCTGAATGAGAGTGACAATCTATAAATCCAGGCGTGATATGTTTTCCTGTACCGTCAATGACAAGTGCGCTTCCTTGTGGAACTGTAACATCGGGAGCGACTTTATCAATCTTCCCATCGATAAAAAGAATATCCCAATCTTCCAACTTTCCTTTTGGACCACATGTCCAAATGGTTGCATTATCAATTAGGACGGCATTGGGGGAAATAAATTCACCTGAGCTACCGTAAGCACCTTCTGGATAGAAGAGAGATGCATCACTCATGACGGCAGGCGTTCGCGGTTTTGGCTCTTTTTTTCCTGTTCGACTTGCAGAAAAAGGGAATTTTTGTCCAGAACCATCGTGAGCAAACCCTGACATATTATCGGGATATAAATCACCATTAAATGCCAGCGCACCTTTGAATCCAACAGATTTACCATCAAGTGTAAACGATATGGAAGATTCATAGATATCGATATCTCTAAGTTTAATTTTTTCATCTTCAAAAGAGAGAGTTCCGCCAAGCTTTCCACCGGACCCCGATTTTGCTTTTCCTCCTGCACTACCTTTTTTGGGTTTTGGCAAAGAAAATTCTAAAACGTATTCCTTTTTATGGAAATCTAAAGCCCAAGTCCCTTTTGCACTTAAAAAGTGTCGAGGCGCGATGTAATGTTCTTCCCCAGAAAGCCATAGAGAAATAATCCGTGATTTTGGATCAAAATAATCTCCATCTGTCACCACCAGATTTGCAATAAATCCCGGTTGGATTTTACCCAATATTGAGCCAACGCCCATAGCTTCGGCAGGGAAGGTGGTGAGTGCTGCTAAGGCAACATCTTGGGGTAATCCCCTGTCAATAATGAGTTGGAGATTTTTTCGAAAATCCTTTTTATTTTTTAAAGGACTAGAAGAAAAACTGAATTGCATTCCAGCATCATACACTTTTTTAATATTATCAGGTGCCATATCCCAATGTTTTAATTGTTCTGTGGAATATTGAAGAGCGATATATGGATCGGTTATTTTTGGTTTGGCTGGAAATTCAAGTGGGAATATAAAAAATGGTTTTAGTTCGGATATTTTATCAAGCCGACGGTACTCAAAACCACTTCCAAGAATCCATGGATTAAGATTGAATTCTCGAGAAATATTAAGTGCGCGAAGTGCACCATGTTCTTCTCGAGTCATAAAAAGCATGGGACGACGATTTGATCGAAAATCTTGTAAGGCTGCCAGAGATGGGTTGAGTGGAATGGGCTCGTTCTCTTGGGGGAACTTTTCTACGATTCCTGTGGATTTTACATACCATTCCGCATCGAGAAAAGATTGTCGCATAAAGGCAATAATGCCAAGAAGGGAATGAGGGTAAGAGTCACCCCATCCACCAGTTTTAAATGTCATAACTTGGGCCACATCTTTGGCAACGGAACCATAACTATTGTTTAAGATAACAAGGTCAGACTTTCCTTTAAAAATACCTTTTTCGGGAACGATATGGGCAGCCGTAATTCCGATGGATCGAAGGGCTTTTAAATCTTTTTCTTTGATTTTTAAATCATCTTTGGCGCGATATTCTGGACGCATTTTGTCATTCCAATGATTATCCGGGCTTTTGGTTTTTTCATCTTGTTTTACCTCCAACCATCCATCAATAAAACCGGCATAAACATTGGCGCCATCTAAATCGATTTCATACGCATCACTGGGAATTTGGATATATCGCCCCACTTTATCAATTTTTCCATCACGAATAATGATAATCCCGTCTTTGATAAAATCGCCAGGTTCCGTGTGAATCATAGCGTGGGTTAGGGCCCAAACACGAGGATTGTTAGAATGAATATCTTTTACAGGTTCGGTTTGTGATGTTGCAAAAGATAAAATGAAAAGAATAATGAGCAATTGTTTCATCAAAAGTTTGGTCCTTTCAGTTGGTGCTTCTCAATAAATTTTGTGACGTAATTATATGTATCATTAATATCATCGGAAATGTGGAACAAGTTGAGATCATCTTCCGAAATCGTACCAGATTCTACTAAATAATCCCAATTTATCACATTATTCCAAAATTCTTTACCATACAAAACAATGGGAAGGCGTTTCTGGATCTTTTGTGTTTGAATTAATGTAAGGCATTCCATCAATTCATCCAAGGTTCCGAACCCACCGGGCCAAACAATTAAAGCTTTGGCTAAGTAAAGAAACCAAAATTTACGCATAAAAAAGTAATGGAATTTCATATCCAAATCTTCTGAAATCCATTTGTTCCCTGAAGATTCAAAGGGCAATGAAATGGTGAGTCCAACGTTTATTCCATCAGCTTCTGCTGCCCCTCGATTGGATGCTTCCATAATTCCGGGGCCACCACCAGAACAAATTATATAACGACGCTTGGTTCCTTTTAAGCTTTTGCTCCATTTGGTGAATTTTCCAGCAAGATTTCTGGCATCTTCATAATACCGGCTCATTTTCAAATCAGCTTTCAATCGTTTTAATGTTTGTGCATCCGCATCTTTGGGAGCATTATCAATTGCAGTTTGTGCATCTTCTTGAGATAGGATTCTTGCCGATCCAAAAAAGACGATGGTATCTTCAATCTTTTTTTGGTTTAGGAGTTTTAACGGCCCGTAATATTCTGATAATATGCGAACAGATCGACCTTGTGGACTTCCAAGAAAGTCAGGATTATAATAGAAGCGATCTTTGTCGATAATTTTTGACATTCAATTTTTTCCTTAAAAATAGAACAGGGAAGGTAATTCTTTTTGCTATTGAAGGAAAGATAGGAATGGGAAGGTTTGAAAAGGAAATCATTATTGTTGAATGAGACAAATCTTGTTATTATTGGGATCTAGTGGTGAAAAATCCCTTATCATTTTTAATAAATAGGTTAATTTTTCACTGAATTTGTTTATTGTATCCCCAATTTCATTCTCGGTATTTTCTGCCGATGGACATTCGCCTATTATTGATCGGAATATTCCTTATCTCGTGTGGTACACCACCACCCCCAAAACCGATTACAATGCCATCGACGAAAAAATCGAATCCTGAACTAATTCAAGAAACTATTTTTTCTCGAGGTTATATGACAGAATACGATGTTTGGGAAACGCTTCGTCAAAATCCATCAGAGCAAGAAGTAATAGAGACTTTCGGATTACCCGATTCTGTATGGCTAGATGAAATTGAATCCACAAAATTTCTCTATTATTTTATTTCAGAAATGCAAGACTACAACACCATTGAGATCAGTACCAAAACGGACAGTGTCTCAGGGTTTGAATGGGATTAAACTATGTCAGAAAAAAAAATATTAAACTATGCCGATTATTTAAATCTTGAACAGATTTTAAATAGTCAGGATTTGAAAAGTGCAGAACGGGGGAGACCCGCTCACGACGAGATGTTGTTTATTATTATTCATCAAGTCTATGAACTTTGGTTTAAACAAATTATTCATGAAATTGACTCCGTCTTAACTGTATTTGGACAAAAATCTATTGATGAGTCCCATGTGAGCTTGGCTGTCTTAAGATTGGATCGAGTGATTGAAATTCAAAAAGTATTGATTGATCAAATCCGTGTATTGGAAACCATGACCGCCATGGATTTTCTTGAATTTCGAGACGATTTATTTCCATCTTCGGGATTCCAAAGCGCACAGTTTCGCGTGCTAGAAAATAAATTGGGATTGCCACCTCTTGATAGAATTAATTATGGAAACCAAGATTATAAAAATCCTCTATTGGACTCAGGGAAGAAAATTGTCATTGAAGCAGAACAGGAAAAATCATTATTCGAATTATTAGAGTCTTGGTTAGAACGCACTCCTTTCCTTTCATTCGAAGGTTTTAATTTTTGGGAAAAATACAGTCATGCAATTCAAACAATGCTGGCTAATGAAAAAGAAACAATTCAGAAAAACCCGAATCATTCACCGGAAGAAATAGAATATCATTTAAAAGACCATGACCGTACTGTGGCATCATATGAAGCTATGATAGACCCGGAAAAACATAATGAACTTATTGAGAAAAAGAAAAAACGATTATCTCACAAAGCAACAAAAGCAGCACTTCTTATTTTTCTTTATCGAGATGAACCCATTCTCCATTCGCCATTTAATTTGTTATCACGGCTCATAGATGTGGATGAACTTTTTACAACTTGGCGACAACGACATGCAATTATGGTTCGAAGAATGATTGGATCAAAAATTGGAACGGGAGGCTCATCGGGACATGCTTATTTACAAAAAACCGCGGACCGACATAAAGTTTTTTCAGAATTAGCTGATTTGTCCACGTTTTTTATTCCAAGATCTGCATTACCAGAGTTACCGGAAAATACTAAAAAGAATTTAGGATATTATTTTAATGAGAAACTTGAAACTTGAAACTTGGAAGTTGAATCATCATGAAAGAAGTAACAGATTTGGATGTTTACAATCTAGCCGAAGAATTATCAGATTTAATTTGGTGTGAATTTGATAAATGGGATAAAAAAAATCAGAATACTATTGGGTATCAAATAATTAGGTCTTCAGATAGTATTTCAGCAAATCTTGCAGAAGGGTTTGGGCGATTTTCACCGGCCGATAGAAAAAGGTTTTACAGATATTTCCGAGGCTCTTTTGAAGAAACAAAAACTTGGTTAAGGAAATTGATTCGAAGGAAAATTATCAGTCAAGAAGAATCAGAAAAATATTCTAAATTGATTCATGAACTTGGCCCCAAGTTAAATGGCTTCATTCGAAATACAAAATAAAATTATGCAGGCTCAATTTTCCAATATCAAGTTTCACATAAATACAAACTCAATGATGAGAATTAAATAATGAAACTCTCCCTACTCAACAAACATGCCATTATTTGTGGCTCCACAGATGGAATCGGGAAAGCCACAGCTTTGCTCATGGCTGAACGAGGCGCAACGGTTACGTTGCTTGCCCGAAACAAAGAAAAGTTAAGTGCCACTCTTTCTGAATTATCCACAAATGACGGTCAGACTCATTTTAGTCTTTGTGCTGATTTTAATAATCCGGATCAGTTAAAAGAAAAAATTACGGGGCACATGAAAGTCATTGTTGGTCACGCCCATATTTTAGTAAATAATTCCGGTGGACCAAAGGGAGGCGCTTTAATTGATGCAGTTGAAAATGAATTTCGCCAAGCGTTTGAAAGGCTTTTAATTTGTAATCAAATTCTAGCAAAAGCCGTTTTCCCTGGAATGAAAGAATTGGGAAGTGGTCGTATCATAAATATTATTTCTACATCGGTTCGCCAAGTGATTCCGGGTTTGGGTGTGTCCAATACAATTCGCGGTGCCGTAGCCCAATGGGCGAAAACGCTGGCCTTGGAATTGGGCGAATTCGGGATAACGGTAAATAATGTTCTCCCGGGATATACGAATACTGCGCGACTCCAATCACTGGCAGATTTAAAAGCAAAATCCCTGGGTGTTACGCCAGAAGAAATAAACGAGATGTGGAAAAATAATACATCAATGAGACGATTGGGTGAACCAGAAGAAGTTGCTTCTGCCGTGGCCTTTTTAGCTTCTGATGCTGCGAGTTATATTAATGGACATGATATTTCCGTGGATGGCGGACGATTTGGCGCTTGATGGAATCACGAATCCAATACGAACAAATTATTTCATTAGATACCCAATGGGTTCGGGACCAAATTGCCCATTTTATGGAAGAAGATATTCCTGATGGAGATGTTACAACCGAAGCGACTATAACCGAATCAAAACCTGTGATTGCCAATATGGTGGCTGCTGATGAATTTGTCTTTTGTGGTGAATCCATTATTCCATTTTGTTTCCCAAAATCCTGCTCGGTTCAAATTTTATGTCATGATGGAGAAATTGTTAAAAGCGGACAAATAATTGCGAAAATAGTGGGCCCAGCAGGCCCTATTCTAACTTATGAAAGGGTTACATTGAATTTGATTCAGCGACTCAGCGGTATTAGTACCGAAACTAGAAAATATTGCAATTTGAATTTGCCGGATAATTTCAAGGTAATGGATACACGGAAAACCACGCCTGGGCTTCGAAAATTTGAAAAATATGCTGTATCTATCGGTGGCGGTTGGAATCATCGAATGGATCTTTCATCGGCGATTCTTATCAAGGATAACCATCTTCTTGCCGCCGGAAGTATCAAAGCGGCGATTATTCAAACCCGTGACCAAAATAGGAAAAATTTGCCCATCGAATTAGAGGTGGATACATTGGATCAAGTCCGAGAAGGATTGGAGTTGGATGTAGACGGATTTCTTTTGGATAATATGAATTCGGATATAGTGAAAGAAGCCGTATCTATAATTCGAAATCGTTCCAATGGTGATGCTATTTTTGTAGAGGCAAGCGGTGGAATCAATTACGATTCTTTGGAATCTTACGCATGGACTGGAATCGATGGCGTTTCCATGAGCGCAATTACTACGCAAGCACCTGTTGTAGATATCAAATTAGAATTTGAATAATGGAAAAGCTTTTTAATTTTATCAATGGCAATTTCGTACCACCAAATTCCAGTAAATATATGGATGTCTTCGAGCCCGCAACTGGCCAACCTTATGCACGAGTTTCTGATTCTAATTCTGCTGATGTTGAAACGGCCTATGAATCAGCTCAAAATGCTTTTGAGAATTGGTCCGGATTATCTGTAGAAGAAAGAGCAGTCTATTTAATCAAAATTGCAGACGGACTTGAATCCAGATTAGAAGAATTTTCTGAATATGAATCCAGAGATACAGGCAAGCCAATTTCACTTGCAAAATCTGTTGATATTCCACGTGCTGTTTCAAATTTTCGTTTCTTCGCAGAATATGGCCAATCATACAATTTTGAATCTGAGTTAATTAATAGCCAATCCATCAATAAAATAAGGCGATCGCCTTTGGGTGTGGTGGCTTGCATTTCACCCTGGAATTTGCCGCTTTATTTATTTTCTTGGAAAATAGCGCCGGCACTTATTGCCGGAAATACAGTGGTAGCAAAGCCGTCAGAAATCACACCGTATACTGCTAATAAATTGGGGGAAATTTGCAAGGATGCTGGATTGCCTCCCGGCGTGCTCAATATTATTCATGGACAAGGGAACACAGCCGGGGATGCGTTGGTGAGTCACCCCAAAATAAAAGCCATTTCTTTTACAGGCGGAACCGCCACGGGAAAATTGATTGCTGAAAAAACAGCATCATCCTTTAAAAAACTGTCTTTGGAAATGGGTGGGAAAAATCCTGCCGTTATTTTCGCTGATTGTGATTTTGACAAAATGATGGGTATAGTGGTTCGATCGTCTTTTTCAAATCAAGGACAGATTTGTTTATGCAGCTCACGGATTTTGGTAGAAGAATCCATTTATGAAAAATTTAAAGCTGAATTTGTATTGCGAGTTTCAGAATTGAATGTAGGCGACCCGTCCAAGATTGAAACTCAATTTGGAGCCTTATCATCTCATGGACATTTTAAGAAAGTATTGAGTTACATAGAAATCGCAAAACAAGAAGGCGGCAATATTTTGACTGGCGGTAACGCCAAAAAAATAAATGGAAGATGCGAATCAGGGTGGTTTGTTGAGCCAACTGTCATAGATGGATTGGATAATTCTTGTCGAACGAATCAGGAAGAAATTTTCGGTCCTTTAGTAACATTACAATCCTTTCAATCAGAAGAACACGCAGTCCAAATTGCCAACGAAACAGAATATGGTTTATCGGCGACAATCTGGACTGAAGATGATGAAAAAGCAAATCGGGTTTCTTCTAAAATTGATGCCGGTGTCATTTGGGTAAATTGTTGGCTGGTCCGGGATCTTCGCACACCTTTTGGTGGAATGAAACAATCAGGATTGGGAAGAGAAGGTGGCGATGAAGCGCTCCGGTTTTTTACAGAACCCAAAAATATTTGTACAATAAGATGACACCAAAATACGACAAACACATTTTCATTTGCATCAATGAACGGGACGAGAATAATCCCAAAGGTGATTGCACGCGCTGTGGGGGAAAGGACATCCGACTAAAATTTGTGCAATTGATTAATCAGCATGGATTAAAAGGAAAAGTCCGCGCCAATAAAAGCGGCTGTCTCGATGCCTGCGAATTAGGTGCAGCCGTTGTAATTTATCCGGACAATATTTGGTATACGCGGGTATCTCCGGATGATGTGGAAGAAATTTTTAAAACATCCATTCTAAAAAATGATGTAGTCGAACGCTTAGCTGCCACCGAAAAAACTTGGGATGAATTGCAAGATATTAGGAAACCAAATCCATGAGTGAAATAATAAAGACAGATAAAGCACCGGAACCGGTTGGGATGTATCCTCATGCACGTCGTGTTGGGGATTTGTTATTTTTGTCAGGTGTCGGCCCCCGTAAACCCGGAACAAAAGTTATTCCAGGAGTCATGATGGATGGACAGGGGAATGTAGTTGGCCATGATATAGAAACCCAATGCCATTCTGTTTTTGAGAATGTCCGCATCATTTTAGAAGAATCGGGAAGCCATTGGGAAAACCTTGTAGATGTGACGGTCTTTCTTACAAATATGCAGCGGGATTTTGATACTTATAATCGAATTTATGCGGACTATTTTAAAGAAAATCAACCCTGTAGAACCACGGTAGAGATCACATCTTTGCCGACCCCAATCGCTATAGAACTGAAATGTATCGCAACAATTGATTAGAGATTAACTATGCCCATAATACCTCCCATAAATTTCAAAAATTGGATTAAAGAACATCGACATCTTTTAAAACCGCCCGTAGGTAATCGCGTTGTTTATGATGAAGGCGATTTCATGATTATGGTTGTGGGTGGTCCCAATTCCCGAAAAGATTATCATGTGGATACTATCGAAGAATTTTTTTACCAATTGGAAGGTGATATGCTCTTGAAAATTATGGAGAATGGGAAAAGGGTTGATGTTCCGATCAAAGAAGGTGAAATCTTTTTACTCCCGAAAAATGTGCCTCATTCTCCCCAAAGATTTGAAAATACAGTTGGGCTTGTGGTTGAATACAAAAGGGAAGATGGCGCGTTAGATGCCTTTCAATGGTATTGCGATGAATGCGATGAAATGCTTCACGAAGTAACATTAGATCTTGAAAATATAGTCACCCAACTTCCGCCATTATTTGAAGCATACTGGAATAACATAGATGCACGAACCTGCGATTCTTGCGGCGAAATCCAGCAAAAACCTTGATAAAGTGTTAAGATGCTCACGTGTTAATGGTTTGAAAACTTGAACACATTTTAGCATGAACACTTAAAAAAATGAAAATAGATATCCATACACACATTCTCCCAGAAAACTGGCCCAACCTGAAAGAAAAATTTGGTTACGGTGGCTGGGTTTCTTTGGAACATCGTGACCCTGGATTTGCTCGAATGTTCAAGGATGATGAATTTTTTCGAACTATAGAATCCAATTGTTGGGACCCAAATGTCCGAATGAAAGAATGTGATAATCACGAGGTTGATGTCCAAGTTTTATCTACGGTGCCAATTATGTTTAGTTATTGGGCACAAGCAAACGATGCGTTGGTTCTCTCAAAAATCTTGAATGATCATATTTCTAAGATTGTTAAGCAAAGTCCGAATCGGTTTTTAGGGTTGGGAACTATTCCAATGCAAGATCCAGAAATTGCTGTATTAGAGTTGGAACGATGTATGAATGATCTGGATTTATTGGGCGTTCAAATTGGATCAAATATTAACGGTAAAAATTTAAATGATGAATCATTTTTTACTATTTATGAAGCAGCTGAAAATTTAGGTGCTGCAATTTTTGTCCACCCTTGGGATATTATGGGTAAGGATGAAATGGAGAAATACTGGCTTCCATGGTTGGTGGGTATGCCTGCAGAAACGAGTCGTGCAATTTGTTCCATGATTTTTGGTGGCGTGTTTGAACGGTTTCCGAAATTACGTGTGGCATTTGCTCATGGCGGCGGATGTTTCCCTGCTACGGTTGGCCGAATTCAGCATGGATTTGATGTTCGTCCAGATCTTTGTGCTGTGGATAATAAAGTTGACCCAAAAGATTATCTCGGAAAATTCTGGGTGGATTCATTGGTCCATGATCCTGATGCTCTGGATTTTCTAATTAAAAAAGTCGGGGAGAGCAAGATTGCTTTGGGAACCGATTACCCATTCCCTCTGGGTGAGCTGGAACCAGGGAACATCATCGAATCCGGAACTTATTCCAATGAAACAAAAGAAAAAATGCTATTTCAAAATGCATTGGATTGGCTGGGACTTCCTTACGATTATTTTAAATGATTTATAAAAACTCTAAATCTTTTGCTGATGAATTGGATCAACAAGATCCATTAAAATTATATCGAGGGAAATTTCATTATCCAAAAAAAGAAAATGGAGAAGATACCATTTACCTTTGTGGGAATTCTCTAGGACTCCAACCCAAATCTGTACGGTCATTTGTTGAACAAGAATTAGTCGTTTGGGAAAAAGATGGCGTAAAGGGTCAACATGGTCGTTGGGAAAAATTCCATGAACGATTGGCTCAGTCTTCAGCAAACCTTGTAGGCGCAAAAAAAACAGAAGTGGTTGTTATGAATGCTCTTACTGTAAATCTCCATTTTTTACTGATTTCATTTTATCAGCCAAATAGAAAAAGAAATAAAATTATTATTGAAAAAGGTGCATTCCCATCTGACCAATATGCGGTAGAATCCCAAATCAAACTTCATGGATTTGATCCAAAAGAATGTCTCATTGAACTGGCACCAAGAAAGGGTGAAAAAACACTCCGGACTGACGACATTTTACAAACAATTATAAAAACGGGTGATGAGTTAGCAACCCTAATTATGGGTGGCGTGAATTATTATACCGGCCAAGCCTTTGATATGAAAACAATCACAGAAGCAGGCCAATCAGTTGGGGCGTATGTTGGATTTGACCTTGCCCATGCTGCCGGGAATCTCAATTTAAACTTACACGATTGGAATCTTGATTTTGCCGCCTGGTGTACCTATAAATATTTATGTGCAGGTCCAGGCGCACCATCAGGAATTTTTATACATGAACGGCATCATGATTGGGATGGACCACGGTTTGTTGGTTGGTGGGGCCAAAATAAACAAACCCGTTTTGAAATGGGGCCAAATTTTGATCCGATTCTAACAGCCGAAGGTTGGCAAGTAAGTAATGCACCTGTTATGGGAATGGCGCCCCTGCTTGCTTCCATGGAAATATTTGATGAAATTGGGATGGAGAGCGTTCGAGAAAAAGGAGACAAACTCACGGGATTTCTAGAATATTTATTAAATGAAAAGACGCCCAATATTTCAATTATAACGCCTGATGAAAGAGGATGCCAATTATCGTTGGTCATTCCGGGTGGGAAATCTGTTTTTGAAGTCATTACTGAAAAAGGAGTGGTTTGCGATTGGCGTGAACCGGATGTGATTCGCATTGCTCCCCATCCATTATTTAATTCATATTCTGAAATATTTCAATTCGTTGAAATATTAGAAAAGTCACTTTGATGCAATAACATCTTTGCTTTCCAGTATTAATGAATAAAGAAAAAATTACACTTATTGGAGCAGGATTAGCCGGACCACTTATGGCAACTTATTTAGCCAATCGTGGATATAGTGTCGATATTTTTGAACGTCGATCTGATATGCGAAAGTCTGAATTATCGGCTGGGAGATCCATCAACCTTGCCTTGTCTGCACGGGGAATCCATGCTTTAAAAGACGTTGGGATTTATGATAAAATTGAGCTTATTGCGATTCCCATGAAGGGGCGAATGATACATGATCTTGATGGGACCACACAGCTTCAACCCTATGGACAAGGAGAGAATGAAGTCATCTATTCTGTGTCTCGCGCACAGTTGAATATGGATCTAATGACATTGGCAGAAAACACAGGATTGGTTGATATCCATTTTGAGCATAAGCTCGATTTTGCCGATTTGGATAACAATGAATTGACCTTTGGAGATAAAAGAGTTTTCTTTGATAAAGTGCTAGGGTGTGATGGGTCATCATCGGCATTACGGAAAGCTATTCACAAAAAATCCAATGCTGAATATGTTAAAAAACCATTGGGACACGGTTATAAAGAATTAACGATTCCACCATCCGACTCCGGGGATTTCCGTATTGAAAAATTTGCGCTCCATATTTGGCCAAGGGGTGAGTTTATGCTAATTGCATTGCCGAATATGGATGGCTCGTTTACCTGTACTTTATTTTTTCCTATGACGGGGCCCACAAGTTTTGAAACCGTTAAAAATGAAAATGAAATAATGAGTCTGTTTCAAAACCATTTCCCCGATGCATTCGAGTTAATGCCGACTTTATGCGAAGATTTTCAAAATAATCCCACAGGAAATCTCGCCACAGTTTATTGTAATCCGTGGCATTATAAAGACAAAGCAGTGCTCCTTGGCGATGCGGCTCACGCGGTGGTTCCTTTCTTTGGACAGGGGATGAATGCATCATTCCAAGATTGTTCTGTCTTGAATAATCTCATTGGAAAATATTCGGGAGATTGGGATAAAATCTTTGAAAACTTTTCGACATTCCATGTAAAAAATGGTCATGCTATCGCAGAAATGGCCATTGAAAATTATATTGAAATGCGGGATTCGGTGAATGATCCAAATTATAAAAAAAGGCGACAATTAGAATTTGATTTAGAACAGAAATTCCCAGATCGATTTATACCAAGATATTCCATGGTCTCTTTTCATCAAATTCCGTACTCCGAAGTTTACAATCGCGGAGAAATCCAACTTGAATTAATGAATAAGTTCTTGACGGGAGAAATCACAGAATCAAATCTACACACAACTATTTTAAACAAATTACATCCCATCACATGAAAAAACTAATCCGTATGCTGAGTTTGTCAAAGTACAAACTTTTATCATCACTCATAATTTTATTCTTGTTTTTTGCTTGCGAAAAAGATTTTGCTAAAATCCATGATGAAGCATTTGTGGTGGACACCCACAACGATGTTTTATTAAGATCATTAATTGGGCGAGATATATTAAAAGACCTTCCGGAAAGTCATTCTGATTTAACAAAATTCAAAAAGGGTGGAATGGATTGTCAGGTTTTTTCAATCTGGGTTTCACCTTTCGAGTTTGGTGAGGGCGAATACTACAATCGTGCCAATCAAATGATCTCCCAGTTGGAATATCTATGCTCCCGCGTACCCAATCAATGGGCGATTCCTTTTGATTATCAGGATTTAGTTTATAACGATCAAAAAGGAATTTTATCCTGTATGATTGGCGTTGAAGGAGGCCATGCAATTGAAAATGATTTGGGAAAATTGGATGCATTGTATAATCGTGGGATGCGATACTTGGGCATCACCTGGAACAATTCAACAAGTTGGGCAACATCAGCGAAAGACGAAACAGAGAAAGCAGATTCACTTGAATTTATCGGATTAACAAATTTTGGAAAAGATGTGATTCGGAAATGTAATGATTTAGGAGTTATGGTAGATGTGTCTCATTCAGGAGAAAAAACATTTTGGGATATTATAGAAACGACTAATAAACCCATCATTGCGTCCCATTCATCCGTGTATAAAATTTGTCCACATTTTCGGAATTTGAAAGATGACCAACTTTTAGCGATAAAGAAAAATGGCGGTGTTGTGTTTGTGAACTTTTATCCTGGATACATCGATTCCACCTACTTAGATAAATATGAAATAGTGAAAAAACAATTCAAATCAGAGACGGATTCATTAGGCAAATTATACGACACTGACTCGGATTTGTATTGGTATAAAGAAAACGAATTACTAGAGCCAAAACTGTCGGGAATCGTGCCCGATGTGGGTACAGTCATTGATCATATCGATTATATTGCGAAACTGATTGGTGTGGATCATGTGGGTATTGGCGCAGATTGGGATGGAGTGGAAATCTTGCCACGTGGTATTGAAGATCTATCTAAAATGCCAATTATTACAGAAAAATTAATAAAGCGTGGATACTCGGTTCGAGATGTAAAAAAGATTTTAGGTGGAAATTTTAAAAGAGTATTTAAGGAAATAACATCATGATATCAACTGTGGTTTATAAAGGTGATTTAAGAACAGAAGCGACCCATATAAAATCGGGAGAAACAATCATCACGGATGCCCCAATTGATAATCAGGGGAAGGGAGAAGCATTTTCTCCAACGGATCTCGTTGCAACTGCTTTGGCTTCCTGTATGATTACCATTATGGGTATTGTTGCCAAAAGAGATGGAATAAAGATGGTGGGTACACGCGCTGAAGTAGAAAAAATAATGGGCATGGATCCACGAAGAATATCCGAGATTCGGATTAAGATACAGTTTGCTTTTCCGGTTGAAGAAAAAGATAGACTAAAATTGGAAAGAGCCGCTCATACATGCCCAGTGTCTGGAAGTCTTCATGAAAACTTGAATGAAATAGTGACGTTCATTTATCCGAATCCCTAATCTTTTTCCATAAGTTCCCTCGTCAAAAATGCCCCAAAATTTCAAATTAGCGCCTTCAATTTTATCTGCAGATTTTTCTGATTTGCAAAATGCGCTTTCAATATGTGATGAGGGCGGCGCCCATTGGATTCATGTGGATGTGATGGATAACCAATTTGTTCCCAACTTGACCATTGGTCCACCGGTGGTAAAATCGCTTCGCCCAAAAACAGAAAAATTTATGGATGTTCACATGATGGTGATTAATCCTGAAAAATTAGTGGAACAATTTGCCAAGGCAGGCGCAGACAATATTACCTTTCATATTGAAGCAACCGATGATCCAGATGGCGTGATTGATTTGATCAAATCTTTTGGATGTAAAGTTGGCATTTCTCTCAAATCAAAAACACCATTATCTGATATTTTACCGGTTTTGGAAAAAGTTGATGTTGTTCTTATTATGAGTGTTGAACCTGGATTTGGTGGGCAAGGTTACCTTGCTGGATCTAATGATAGGATTTCTGAATTAAAACAAATTTTAACAAATAAAAATCTCGGTCATATTTTGATTGAAGTGGATGGTGGAATCAAACTTCATAATGCACAAGAAGTTATGGATGCAGGTGCTGATGTTTTGGTAGCTGGTTCGGAAGTGTTTAAAGCAGATGATCCTGTCCAAACAATTAAAGATTTTTATCAACTGGCTGAATAAAATATGAGCAAATACAAAGATTTAGAAAATTTCCCCACATGGAATCCAGAAGAAAAGGATCAGTATACAGTTTCTGTAGTTAAAGGATTGATTATGGATACTGTAAGAAAAGCTAATTCGGGTCACACCGGTGGACCCATGTCATCAGCAGATTTTTCTACTATTTTATTCAAAGAATATTTACAATTTGATCCCAAAGATCCGGATTGGTTTAATCGAGATCGATTTATTTTATCTGCAGGACATGAGTCGGCTTTGCAATATGCAATGTTGTATTTAATAGGATGGTTGTCTTTGGACGATTTGAAATCGTTTCGCCAACTGCATAGTAATACACCTGGCCATCCAGAAGTTGAAATCCCCGGTGTTGAATGTACAACGGGTCCACTGGGGCAGGGATTTGGAATGAGCGCCGGTATGGCTTTTGCAGAAACATTTCTACGACATGTCCTAGAAGAAAAATCTGAAGATGCAAAGGGGTTAGTGGACCATTTTACATATGTTCTTGCAAGTGATGGTGATATGCAAGAGCCCATAACTTTGGGTACAGCATCATTGGCGGGGCACTTGGGATTATCAAGGTTAATTGTTTTTTATGATTCAAATGAAGCCCAGATTTCAGGCCAAACCAACCGCTGCGACTCCACCAATTATGCAACCGTGTTTAATGGATTTGGTTGGCATGTTCAAGAGATAGATGGGCATGATCATGAAGCTATTCGTACTGCTATCGAAAAAGCCCAGGTTATGGATAAGCCCAGTATCATTATTGGGAGAACAATCATGGCAATGGGCAGTGCCGGAATGGAAGGTGACCACAATACACATGGCTCGCCTTTACCACAGGATGAGATCAATGCCACCAAAGAGAATTTAGGATTACCTCCCGATTCATTCTATTTGCCTGATGAGGTTAAAACTCATTTTCAATCCAGATTTGAGTCATTATATAAAACAGTGTCAGACTGGAATACCCAATTATCTGAGTGTAGGAAAAATTCAGATATTGATTCACTTTGGTCGATTTCAATCGAAGATAATTTACCTGAACTAAATTATCCGACGTTTGAAGAAGGCTCAAACATTGCCACTCGAAAAGCATTCGGTACAACACTGGATTATTATGCAACATTTCTTCCTCATCTGGTTGGCGGTTCGGCAGATTTAGAACCATCCAATTACACCGGTAATTTTGCAAATACCTATTCTGATTTTCAAAAAAATAATAAATCGGGTCGGAATATTGCTTTTGGTGTTCGGGAATTTCCAATGGCTGCCATGATGAATGGTATTTCACTTCATGGTGGAGTGATTCCATTTGGCGGTACATTTTTAGTCTTTGCGGATTATGAACGTCCGGCACTTCGTTTGGCAGCTATTCAACATGCAAGGGTAATTCATGAATTTACGCATGACTCTTTTTGGGTTGGGGAAGATGGTCCAACACACCAACCTATCGAACATGCCATGGCGCTTAGAGCAATTCCAAATTTTAATGTATTTCGTCCTGCCGACGCAAAAGAGACGGCAGTTTGTTTCAAGTTTGCATTAGAAAATCGGGAAACACCATCAGCCCTATTATTAACTCGACAAGGCTTACCTATATCTGACATGGATTATTCTGAAATAGAAGAAGGTGTCAGAAAAGGTGCCTACATCGTAGATGATTGGGATGGGAATCCCGAAATCATATTCGTTGCAACAGGGTCTGAAGTTGCTTTGGCTATGGAAACAGCCGTGCGAATGGATGATAAAAAATGTAGAGTCATCAGTATGCCTTGTATGGAATTATATGAAAAACAATCAACAGAATATCGTAATGGTTTAATTCCAAATCGTGGAAGTTTAACTATAACATTGGAAGCAGGCATTACACAAGGATGGACCAAATATGCTGGCCCCAATGGACTCTCGATTGGTATTGATCATTTTGGCGCCTCGGCACCGGGGAAAGATTTGGCTCAAGAATTTGGATTCACCGCTATTCAAGTTGAACAAAAAATTCGAGAACATTTAAAAAAATTATTATGATAGTGTTAATGTGTCGGAGTGTTCGTGTGTTCATGAACCATCACACTAACACCTAAACACTATAATACATGAACACTTAAAAATAATGAAAATACATATCGCAACAGACCATGCCGGACTTGAACTCAAAAACATAATCAGGGATTATTTAATTGAAAAAGGTCATGATGTCACCGATCACGGCGCCCATGAATATGACGCTTTAGACGATTATCCCGATTTTATATTTCCCTGTGCCAAAGCGGTGGCGGCCGACATTGAAAGTCGCGGTATTATTTTAGGTGGCTCGGGTCAGGGAGAAGCCATGGCTGCCAATCGAATTAAAGGTGTACGAGCAGCGGTTTTTTATAATGGTCCCACAGAAATAGTAAAATTATCTAGAGAACACAACAATGCCAATATTCTGTCCTTGGGTGCTCGTTTTATGTCGAAAAATGAGATATACGATGTAATTGAAATGTGGTTAGCCGAAGCATTTGAAGGTGGGCGACATCAACAGCGTATTGATAAACTTGATTATTAGATTCTTTCTATTTATTCTAAAGTTTTCATTATAATTTATTAATTATCGAAAAATTAGATTTATAAAAAAAGCCCCCTGAAATCAGGAGGCTTTTTTAGATATTATTATAATATCAAGGAGAAATAAATTTCTCCGAATAGTCAGATTGACTACTTTGGAACTACGTTAATAGCAATCGGACCTTTATCACCAGTCCCTGCTTCGTATTCAACGGTTTGTCCATCTTTCAAGGTTTTGAATCCTTCCATGACAATATTGCTCATGTGTACGAAAAGATCTTTTTCACCATCTTCTGGTGAAATAAATCCAAACCCTTTTGCATTGTTAAACCATTTAACGGTTCCTGTTTTTACATCACTCATTTTTTTTCCTTTGATTAATTGAGTTTATAAGATTGTTAATTCCCCTAACCCTCTGTTGAAAAGACTACACCGCAAAAAAAAGAAGGGTGTTCAAGAGGGTACTACAAATAATACTTCACTCAATAAATCAAATTCTTCCAGAAAAAGGGGACTCTAATTTAATTATGATTATCATTAATATATAGTAAAACTTTTTTAAGTAAATAATTGTGAATAAGGATCAACTTTGATTACATTATTAACGATTCTATAAGAATCTCTAGAGTAACTAGATGGTAGATGGTATCACCGATTTAAGGTCAATGACGTAAATAGGAATAATGGTTATTAGGTTTTTCCGAAGGATTAACAGAGCTTTCCATCGATACTATAATAGCTGAGTTTTATTCGTTCAATCTGTCCTTTACCAATATTGTAAATATCGCAGGCCTCATAGGGTTTCGCATATACGTGCAGGCTAATGGCAAATTCATTAGATAAATTTTCTACAGAATGAATATCAGCTGGGCCATCTAAAAATCCAGGTGAGCAGGAAAGTTCTTGAACCATTTTCAATTCTAATGGGTAAGATGATATTTCTTTATAGTTGCAGATCTGAAGCTGTCCAACTTGAACTCTTGCCCAACATTTTTCACCTTCGTGTCCATGGATCGGAGCAGTTGTATTTGGTGGCCAGCAAATAATCATTAATTCAAAGTTTTCATCTTTATGTATCAAATTTCTGGTGTAATAATCGTCTTTATGAAAACAATACTTTTTAATTTCGTTTTCATTCAGGTTCAGGTTTAGAAGGTAGGATGAAACATCGGGAATGGGAAAATCCTGACGCGCAAATTCTTTTAATCTTTCAATTACAGATTCAATCATAATTAGAAATTATATTAAAAAAACGTTTTTGAGATTATATTTTTTTCGACAGTTCTCATATTGTTTTTTGTATTCATATTAATATATTGATCATCATTCTAAAATTTCACAAAAGTCGTTTTTAATTTATTCATTCTTAAAATCCAAATCAACAAATGGGCGGTGTTTTTCAAGAGTAATGAACTTCCGTAAACCACCGAACGCCTTATTTGCTATAGGCCGTATTAGGTGCATATAATTGAATTACTATAAAATCAATTCTTCTATTATTCATTGAATAAATCTCTTCTACTACAGAGATTATATTTTCATTCCTATCGTTAATTGAGATAGAAGAAAGATTCTCTTTGTATCTATTTCTCGGTATAAGAACTGTTCCTGGTTATCCCAAACCTTACTATGCAACGTAAGTGAAGGCTGAAAATAAAATGCGTTTTTCTTTTTTGGAAGATATTTCCTATACCCAATTCTTGGGACTGCGTATAATACAAGTATTGTCTGGGGATTTGGAATATCAGTGAACCGAAAGCCATTAAGACTTACAAATGTACCGATGAATAAACCTCTATGATTTTGTTTGAAGTAATAATCTGAATATAATTCAATGCCCCAGTTATATACTGCCAGTTCTTCAGCATTCTCCATAAGGTAATGTTTCGTCATGTGATTGAGTTTTGTCCCAAAACCCATCACCCCGAAGCTGGAATGATTTTTTTCTATTCCGATTGTACCGCCAAAGCATCCCAGTATGGTATGAATTATGCTTAACTCAATATCTAAATTGTAATTCCTTAAGCTATCATTTGTCTGCGCAAATAAGTTGGTACTTAAAGAAATTAGAATACCTAATATTATTGTTTTCATTAAGATTATATTATTTATTGTCTAAATGCACCTAACAGTGAGTATATGAATAGTAGCCGATTGCGGCTTTCATCTCTGTTAATATGCAAGAAATTTGAAGCGGGAAACAACTTTTGGATTCACCGCTGTTTCGGCTATTATTTTTATACATTGTTAGCAATTGTTTATTTTCTTTTAAGATTAAAAATACCACTAGCATTTAC
>Ga0207991_1000315_pt1 | contig 33542 bp, 32 predicted proteins | sample ETN07SmetaG_FD_185786 | JGI IMG/M metagenome (GOLD analysis project Ga0207991, IMG submission 185786) | Marine microbial and viral communities from oxygen minimum zone, Eastern Pacific Ocean - ETNP2014F14-07SV275 (SPAdes) (version 2) | ecosystem: Environmental > Aquatic > Marine > Oceanic ...
AAATGTTTCAAAAACCGATTGTTCCGCTTGTAGATGGACGGGGATACATTTGGTCTCCATGGGCAACGAATTCAAACGATCTTTGGAATTATACGCTTGGTCATCAGGTTTGTAAAACGTATGACTTTACTACGGCCATGAACGTGGCAATAAAGGAATTTTGTCCGGACAAATTGGTTTTACTTGGTCCTGGGAATACCTTAGGTGGATCCATTGGACAAATTATTACCGGACAGAATTGGCAGGATATTTCCTGTAAGAAAGACTTCGCCAATCGGCAAAAGACAGACCCATTTCTTATTTCATTGGGTATTCCTGAACAGCGTGATTTAATTTGTCATAGTTATGAAAAACAGGCTGCATCAACGTAATTTCTGGAAATAAGAAAGCTATACATATGAAAAAATTGGGGCCCGATTATTACAATATTTCTGATGAACTGACCGAAGAAGAGTTGCTTATCCAGCAAACCGCTCATGAATTTGTGCAAAACGAATTTATACCGGTAATCAAAGAACATTTCGAGCAAGGTACTTTTCCAATGGAACTTGTCTCGAAACTTGGAGAGCTGGGGTTTATGGGCTCTGCCCTACCGGTTGAATCTGGTGGTGCAGGCGTAAGCAATGTAGCCTACGGGCTAATCCTGCATGAATTAGAGCGGGGTGATTCAGGCTTGCGATCTTTTGCTAGTGTGCAGGGATCATTAGTTATGTACCCTATCCATGCTTTTGGATCAGTTGAACAAAAGGAAAAATGGCTGCCAGGTTTGGGCAAAGGTGAACTGATTGGTTGTTTTGGTTTGACTGAACCTAATTTTGGTTCAAATGCAGAAGGTATGGCCACCACAGCCAAAAGAAACGGAGATGATTGGATTATTAATGGATCAAAAATGTGGATCACCAACGGCAGTATTGCAGACGTGGCTGTAGTTTGGGCCAAGGATGAGGATGATGTTGTTCGTGGTTTTCTGTTGGAAAAAGGTATGGATGGATACAGTAGTAATGATATTCATGGTAAGTTGAGCTTACGAGCCTCTATCACTTCTGATTTAGCAATGGTCAATGTTCATGTTCCAGATTCTGCGCGTTTACCAGGTGTGGAGGGCATGAAAGGGCCTTTGTCCTGTCTGACTCAGGCCCGATATGGTATTGCCTGGGGAATGACAGGTTGTGCAACTGATTGTTACCAGACAGCTCTGGATTACGCCAAGGAACGAAAGCAGTTCTCTAAGCCTATCGCGGGATACCAGCTGACTCAAGCCAAATTTACAGAAATGTTGACTAGGATTACGGAAGCGCAATTGATGGTATTACGTTTGGGTCGTATGAAAGATGCTGGTACGATGAATTTTCACCAGGTTTCCATGGCTAAACGGAATAATTGTGCAATGGCCAGAGATATTGCCAGGACAGCTCGGGAAATTCTGGGGGCAAATGGTATTACCCTTGATTATTCGCCGATTCGACACTTGGTAAACATTGAATCCGTGTTTACTTATGAAGGTACCCACGAGATGCATACCTTAATTATTGGCGAAGATATTACTGGCCTTCCAGCTTATGATTAATTCTAAGAATAATGAAACGGCGTAGTTTTATCAAGACTGGCGCTGCCGGATTAGTAGCACCAACTGCATTAATAAGTAACGATAAAAAACCGATAAAGAATAGGGTGGGGAAACCAACGGTAATTTCTACCTGGAACCATGGTTTACCAGCAAATGATGCTGCAATGGCTGTTTTAAGACAAAACGGTTCTGCGCTTGATGCAGTCGAAGCAGGAGTTCGTGTGCCGGAGGCAGACCCAGAATCACAATCAGTAGGCTATGGAGGGCGACCAGATGAAGATGGACATGTTACGCTGGATGCTTGCATCATGGATTCAGCTGGTAATGCAGGTGCTGTTGCCTTCTTGAGAGATATCAAACATCCTATCTCTGTTGCTCGAAAAGTAATGGAGCGAACAGACCATGTAATGCTCGTTGGCGAGGGGGCAAAGAAATTTGCGCTTGCCCACAGTTTTAAAGAAGAAAATCTGCTCACCGATAAATCACGTGAAGAATGGTTGCGCTGGAAAGAAGATCACAGTATTAAAGATACGTGGGGGCCAAATGAAGATCATGATACAATTAGCACCTTAGCAATAGATAATAAAGGTGATTTGGCTGGTGCCTGTACAACCAGCGGTATAGCCTACAAAATTCATGGACGAGTTGGAGACAGTCCATTAATTGGCGCTGGAATGTACGTGGATAATGATATTGGTGCCGTAGGTGCGACTGGGAAGGGCGAAGAAGTGATCAAAACCTGCGGCAGTTTCCTTGTGGTTGAACTTATGCGCCAAGGCTATTCGGCTATGGATGCCTGCCGGGAAGCCGTACAGAGGATAATTCAAAAACACGCTAAAAAGGTAAAATTTCAGATTGCATACATCGCCCTACGGAAAGACGGGAAGATCGGCTATGCGGGTATCCATGATGGATTTCAGTACGCTTTGTATAAAGATAACCAGAATAAATTATATGATGTAAAGGGGATAGGCTGATTGTGAATTCATTTTTCGACTTAATTACAAATAAATACATACCCAAATCAAAAGAGTCTACTAAGAAATACCGTAGCCGGATTGGAAAATTTCAAGGTTGGATTTCAGTAACAGTTAATAGCCTAATGTTCTCGCTTAAGCTCACGATTGGACTTATAATCGGATCCATAAGTGTAATCGCTGACGCAATACACACTTTATCTGATGTTATTTCTTCTGGTGTAGTGATCTGGGGGTTTAACGAAGCCCAAAAACCAGCTGATAAGGAACATCCATATGGTCATGGCCGTGCCGAGTATGTGGCGACTTTAGTAATAGCTGTGTTATTGATAGTTGCAGGGATCGAATTTATTGAATCCTCTATTGATCGTATTATACACCCCATTGTGATAGAACCATCTTGGTGGATGATTATTGCTATCATCTCAACAATATTTTTAAAAATATTTATAGCAAATTATGCAGAATACTTATCCAAGAGAATTGCATCAGGCACATTGCATGCTGATGCCTGGCACCACCGTACAGATGCCATATCATCATTGCTTGTCACTGTGGCGATGATATCGGGGAAATTTGGCTATAGTCAAGTCGATGGCTGGGCTGGGCTGGGGGTAGCACTATTCATTATTTGGTCTGGGTTTGGCATAGCCAGGTCTGCAGTTGATGACCTTATTGGTAAGCCACCTACCGTGGAGGAAATAGAGGATATTCGACAATTAGCTCGCGCAGTGGATGGTGTCCTTGATGTACACGATATTGCTATCCATAGTTATGGTAAGGATAAGTTTGCAAGTATCCATATTGAAATTGATGCAGATGAAATGCCAGCAAGAGCCCATGATATCTCAGAAAATGTGGAGAAAAATCTGGGAGAGGAATTGGGTGTATCACCGACAGTACATGTAGATCCTGTTTCAATAACTGATCCAAAGGTAAAAGAAGTGAAAAAATATTTACGGGAACATTGGTCTAACCACAATGTGCTCACAGATTTTCATGATGTACGTGTTGTGGACACAGCAAAACATCATGTAATATTATTTGGTGTTAATGTAAAACCTGGTGTTTCAAAATCCCGTGTTATTGAATCATGCAATGAGGTTGAAAGAGATCTGATATCAGTATTTAATGAATTCGAAATTGATATTAAAGTATCTCAGATTCATCAGTATGCTTAACCCTGCTCAATTCCTAATCAATAAAATCTAATCCTCGCACATTCTTTATTACTGCACTTGTGAATGATTGTGTTGTACCGTTCATTTCAATAACGCATTCACCATTCTTAGTTATATTTGTGAATCGTCCTTGATGGACTTGATCGCCCTCCTGAAAAGTAATTTGTTTATTGCCGTGGGTACAATATGGGGTCCAGTATTTACTGATGTCAAAGGATTCTGAATTCTCACCAAGCTCATTTAACAGTATATCTAAATGATTTAGTATAGCTGCAAGTAAGCGCTCCCGTTGGATGAAATCACCTATTTCCAGATATAGTGAAGTAGCCGTGCTAGAAATATCATTTTCAAAATCATCAGCTGTTTCATTTACATTGATACCAATACCAATCACAACCCATTTGATACTCTTACCCTGGATTCTGCTTTCGCAGAGTACACCGCCAAGCTTTTTACCGTTAATTATGATATCATTGGGCCATCTTAACCCCCCATCTATGTGCATCTCCTGCAATGCGCGTACGATAGCGACGCCGCTTAAAAGAGGAAATACACCAGAAATTGATCCTGGTAAATTATTAGTCTGAATAACTACTGAAAATGTAAGGCTACGGTCCGCTTTTGATTGCCATTTTGTACCATTTCTGCCTTTTCCAGATAGCTGTCTATCGGTGATAATTACAGTGCCAGGCTTAACGCTTTCATCGATCATCTCCCATGCTTCTTCATTTGTTGAGTCCAGTTGGGTATAATATTCGATCACTTGCCCCAGTGTTTTCGTATGCAGATTTGCCTGTACAAGATTTGTGAATATCATGATCTAAATAAAAATTAAATGTAATTGTATATAGGTAAGTATCATGCCTAGAAATGAGCCAACTATAACCTGCGAAATATTGTGTGCCTTTAATACTACTCTGGCACTCGCAACCAACACTAGAATAAACCCCATTATTAAAGGGGATTGTCCACCGTTAACCCATAATGCAGCTATAAGACCGGCAACTCCCATGGCATGAATAGAAATTTTCCAATAACGAGTAATTAGAATAATTATTACTGTGTTGGTAATAAAACAAAACATCAGTCCTCTCACAATGGCATCCGCATTCTGCAGGGTAAGTACAATAAAACCTATAGCAGCATAAAGGACTCCCAAACTAAGAGGCATAATACGCTGTTTGCGTATACTCGCGTCCAGATCCGATATAATCCCATATCTAAGCAATACAATGATTGTAATAATAGGTATGAGATTTGAAAAAAGGAAACAGGTGGTAAGAATCTCACCTGCATTGGGATGTATTATGGGGTTATCATAGATCAGTATTATATAAACAAGAAGAGATATAATCATCGGATGAAAAATGATGGAAAAAAATTTTGCCAGATGGATCAATATGTGTTTTAAAAGTTTGATTGATATTCGCCGAAAACATCCCTGAATTGATCAGAAATTTCGCCAAGGGTGCAGCGAGATCGTACACATTCAATTATGGCAGGAATGAGGTTACTTGACCCGGCAGCAGTTTTATGTAAGATTTTCAACTTTTTGCCTACTAATTCGTTATTTCGTGAAGACTTAAACTCCTGCAATCTTTTTAACTGAAGGGCCACTGCCTTTTCATCTATGCTTAATGTATTATAATCATCGTTTCCATCAGTCTTGAATTCATTTACTCCAACAATAATTTTGTCCTTCTTATCGATTGAAGCCTGATATTCAGATGCACTTCGTGCGATTTCATTTTGTGTCCAACCAGATTCAATAGCTGCTATTGCACCGCCTTTATTTTGAACTTCATTGATTATGGTATTTGCCTCCGCTTCTATGGAATCAGTTAATGTTTCGATTGCATAACTGCCGCCAAGAGGGTCCGGGTAGTCAACCAATCCTGATTCATAAGCAATGATCTGCTGCGTTCTTATTGCCAGTCTTGATGACTCATCGGTTGGCAATGATAGCGCTTCATCACGACTATTTGTATGCAATGATTGTGCACCGCCCAATACTGCTGATAGTGCCTGAATAGTAGTACGGACAACGTTATTATCAATTTGCTGAGCTGTTAATGTTGATCCTCCAGTTTGTACATGGAAGCGACAGAACATAGCCTTTTCATTTGTTACATTAAATTGTTCTTTCATGATTTTTGCCCACATACGTCGTGCCGCCCGGAATTTGGCAACCTCGATTAGTAGATCATTATGGGCATTGAAGAAAAATGATATTCTGCTTGCAAATTGATTGGGATCCAGACCTTTAGCTATTGCTGCTGCTACGTAGGAAATCCCATTTGCTAATGTAAATGCTAATTCCTGAACGGCGGTTGAACCAGCTTCCCGGATGTGATAACCGGAGATAGAGATGGGGTTCCAATGCGGAGCATGTGTGGTGCAATATTCCAAGAGGTCAGTAACCAATCGCATGGATGGTTTGGGCGGGTATATGTATGTGCCGCGAGCGATGTATTCTTTTAATATATCATTTTGAACTGTACCCTTCAATTTTTCTGCGGACACACCTTGATTCTCAGCGGCAACTAAATAGAGTGCGAATAGAATAGGTGCAGTAGCATTGATGGTCATTGATGTTGACACATTATCTAACTCAATCCCATCAAAGAGAATATCCATATCTTGAATGGATGTTATTGGTACACCAACTTTGCCAACTTCACCTGCTGCCATGGAGTGGTCAGAATTGTATCCAATTTGTGTTGGCAGATCAAACGCTACAGATAGACCAGTTACACCTTGTTCCAACAAATATTTATAGCGTTTGTTTGATTCCTCAGCCGAAGTAAAACCTGCATACTGGCGCATCGACCATAGCTTATCCTGGTACATACCGGGATATAATCCCCTTGTAAATGGAAATTCGCCTGGGTTTTCCTTCATTTTATTCGGCGTTCTTTTTTAATGGTTTGGTACGCATTATTAACTGCTTTGAATTTTTCTTCTGCCATTTTTTGAAGGTCGTGACCGAGATGTGATACTTTGTCTGGATGGTATTTATTCGCCATATTACGATATCCTTTTTTTACGTCTTCATCATTACAAGATGGATCGAGTTCTAAAATCTTATAGGCTGAAATCTTGTCCTTTATGAACATGGCTTTGATACTCTCAAAATCATTATCATTGACATTTAGATAACTTGCGATGGTGTGGATAACCTTTATTTCATCAACATGAATATGATTATCAGCATTGGCCAGGCCAAACAAGATGTGTACAAGCTCTATTCTGCTGGGATGGTCCATGGATCGCTGGATTTGGCGGCAAACGTCCCGTAATGGATAATCTTGTTTAAGAATGTCTTTGAAAAGGACCATAAAATCTTGTACATCACTTGTGCTGAATTCTTGTTTAAGGAAGTCCTTTACATAAAGCAGTTCGGAGCGCAATAATTGATTATCTGCTTTCATTACCTTGGCAAACAAAACCAGTAGAGATACGATAAAATCACCTGGTTTCGTTTTTGGATAACCAGCTTGCCTTTGCGTGTATTGGTAGCTCCCTGGTTGTTCTGATATAGAGGCCAAAGCGTAGCCAAGTATGCCGCCAATGGGGCCACCAAGGGCCCATCCGAGACCACCCCATAGAAGTTTTTTATTTAATGACACAGTGATTAATTTATATCAAATCGTTCTCGTTGTAAGGGAAAACTACACAGTATCATAATTGTGAAAAAGTTATATTCAGGTATGGACTTACCGATAAAGACAAGAGCTGCATTATTTTGGAGGGGTCTATTTTTTGGTGCCAATAATATGGATACATCACTGGCTATCGATAAAAAGATCCCAGAATTAGGAAGTGTCTTATTTCTTCTTCCTGAAGCGGAAAATCATATCCGTGTAGTGAGAATATTCTTACAATCAATACATAATGCCCTGGGTCCTTATCCGGCTATGAAAATTGAATATGCATTGGCCAAAAAAAGCCTTATTTCTTACGGGACGTTGGTAAAAGAACCCTTAATAGTTTATTCATCCAGCGACCTTAATTATTGCGGTTTACCAAAAAAAGAATTATTAAATAAATGCAGCGGTTTAGATCTCAATGCCGTAATCGATTTAAACCCGAATTTTAATCCAATAGCTGTGACTTTAATACATGCTGCAAGAGCAGATGTGAAAATTGGTTATTACTCAAGCAAAGGAGAGCGATACTATAATATATTGATTGACCGCAAGAATACGGATTTTCTGGAACGGGGCAATCGTTATATCATTCAGTTATTAGGGTTGAATTGATTTAAATTTTTTTTTAACAAAATATTGCCACCACAAACACCCCCGATTAACTTAACGCCCGATTTTAGCAGAGATTATTGATGTTAGAAGGAATTATCTGTCCAAACTGTGGAGCAAACATTATCGAAGTAGACCTTCGTAAGAAGCTCGCTTGCCCACATTGTAAGAAAGATCTTAAGGATCGTAATTATCTTGATTTTCTTGAATACCTTATGACCAATGGTGTCGTAGAAAATCTCGACTTTTTCGATACGGCTGTTTACAGTGAGGATATTGAACGGTTTGACCAGGACGGTGAAGATGATGTCGACATCACGGAGCATGAAAAAAGAAAAGATAATTTCAATCTATACGAAAATGAAATGGTTAAGCAGCAGGAAGAAGAAGAAATAGACTATAAAGATTTTGAGGGTCTTGATGAAGATTGGGAAGATTTCAATAGCACATAAGTTATTTTTTGGAGTAACATAATGGAAGAAAAGAAAAAAGTTCAGCAAATAAATATTGAATTGGATGAAAATGTCAGCAGCGGTGAATATGCCAATTTTGTTGTAGTAACACATTCACCGGCAGAAATAGTGATGGATTTTACTAGGCTGTTACCTGGAGTTGCAAAAGCGAAGGTGCATTCGAGAATCATCATGGCTCCACCTCATGCAAAAGCCTATTTAATGGCCTTAACTGATAATTTAAAGAAATTTGAATCCAAGTACGGTGAAATCAGGTCACCAGGACAGGAAGGATTTACAGATTTTGGTGTAAAACCTCCAGAAGGTTCGCTGCCTAACTGATCTATATTACCTGATAAATTTTAACTGTACCGCACCCAGGTTCGGCCCCTTTTTAATTCACGCATTTTCAGCAATACCCACAAAGTAATTACGAGCCAGGCCATACCATACCCAAATAATCCACCAAACAACACATCACCAGGATAATGCACCCCCACGTAAACGCGGCTTAGGGCTACTGAAAAAGCCAGAAACAATAGGGGCTTTTTCCATTGTGTATAGAAGTAAGATAAAACCGTCGTTCCTGCGAATATGTTTGCTGCGTGAGCGGATACAAATCCATATCTTCCACCTTTAGGAACCAATAGATTTATTGTATCCCCTAACGCATGTGAGGGCCTTAGGCGAGCGATTGCTGGTTTAATGATTTGGACTACTGTTGCATCGGTTGCACTTGCAGTAATTAGCACCAGCACCGCGGCAATTTGTCCTCTTCTACCACCACGAACAATTAGCGCCAGTAGGCCAATGAGCACTGGTATAGCCCAAAGATGTTCATTGGTTATCGTTGTAAAAAACAGGTCAAATATTGGATTCGCTAACGTATCATTGATAATGTATAATATACTGCGATCAATTTGATCCAACCATTCAAGCAAGTGGTTCATGAATTAGTTATTCATTACCCTTTTTGCATAGCATTTAGGTGCTCTTTACCATGTTCGTTAAAATATAGTTCTACAAATTGATTTAAAAGTATGGAAACTAACTCTGGCTTTGATTTGTCCACGGTTTGCTTACATTTCATGCCCGCGACAATAATTTGCTGGAGCAATAAGGTCTGATCTACATATTGCTGCCGTCCAGCTTCATTTTTTTGTTTTGGTTTGATGCGTTGTGCAAGAAAATAATCCGTCATGATAGATTGGATAAAGGTTGCGTGTTCTTCCTTTGTGTTTATCCACCTGACCAATTGATTCATATTTTGAGCACTGGATTTGTCACTGGTTAATTGATCTATTTGCACCATGGCTTTTTCAATCGTAGTAACGTGTTCTCTGATTTGCATAATACGAACCGCATCATCGTAAATGCCGCATGGTACCTGGCAGTGAGCATGCACACTGTTTAACCCGAACACAGCGATAATAATGGGAATTGCAATAATATTTCTGTTTTGCATGGTTGTTAATTCTCCTTTGAATTATATGTTTATTTAACTTGCAGAAATTAAAACCAGTAGATTTTAATTCCCTATCATGTTCCCGAATTAAAAAGTCCTTGGTGTCAATTAGATGGGCGATTAACTTGTCTAGAGAATTCAAGCAGGGCGGTTAATTCTTAGACTGGTGGTTTCCCCCGCTTTCAGACTTAAAGACAGTCCTGCTTTAGCTTTCAATAAATAAAAAGTCCGAATGAAATCATTCGGACTTTTTATTTATGCAAAATATGGGTATCGTGCCTAGAACTTTGCCTGGAGACGGAACATTATTACCCTGCCTAACTGTGGCCCACCTTGGATTTCCGTATGCATGTTATCAAGCATGTTGTTCAAGGTCAGCATCGCAGATAGGTTATTGTTAATCTCATAGTCAGCGTGCAGATCAAAAATATTATAGGAATTGATCTGCCCGAAGTAAATCCCAGAAGACCATTGAAAACCATCGACATGGCGAAAATTCAATGAAAATGAGTAGGGTTTATCACGTGGTTCATATTGAATTTTAAAGCCACCCTTATTTTTGGGTGCATTGATAGGATCTTTTGAATTAGTAATCGGATTCAAAAAGTCCGAGATATTTAAATAGGAATAATGAAGATCAAACGAAAGACTTCTATTGAAAAAATATGTTATACTGGCGTCCAACCCCCTAACGTCAACTACCCCATAATTTAAATATCCAACGACTATTGGAGGGGCTGAACCCTTTATTGTATCCATCGCAGTGACACCTACTATATTATCACGCCATTTATCAAAGGATATATCATAATCTTCTTGGTCAGCAATCAAATTATTATTCGCTATATCTACTACATCATTTATAATACCATCGTTATCCCAATCAGATTCCAGGATATATTTATTGACGACAATGGGTGAAATAAAGGTTGGTCTGCTGATAAAATTGTTGAAGTGATTTGTAAAGATATCCAATGTACCGAACATTTTGCGATTTATTCGACCCTTCCAGCCGACTTCCCAGGTATTAATAACTTCAGCATCAATTTCGGGGATGTCCTTGGTTGTATAATTATAAAAGCCCTCGATTTTAGGATCTATAGATGGGTAAAAAAGAATATACTGGGAAGTATCTAACGGTGCATATTCGAACGTATCTACATTATAATAATATGGCTGTCCATCTTCACCTCTTGGGTAAATGTAGCCGCCGTCAGCGCCCCGGGCGTAAACTTTAAAAATGGCAACCCGGGTGACAAAAATATCAAGAAAGAGGTGATGGTTGGCTGGTGTATTAAAAGCCTGGGCCCAGGTAAGACGGAATGTCTGGTTTTCCTTTGGCCGGTAAATTAAACCAACTTTTGGAGATATCTGCAATCCTTCAGTATTATCAAAATCAAATTCCCAGTTTAGAAAGTTTATATTCCTTCCTCGTTCATTATCAAAGTTTATCATATCGGTCAGACGGTCGTGCGCATCCCAGCGTGTTGCCTGCACAAGTTCAAATTTATCCGATAATTTCCAATTCACCTGGTAATAAGCGCCCAATTCATTAACTATGCGGCGATTATCTTCATCGTTTTCATCGATACCTTCATCAATTAAACCATCTCCATCATTATCTATGCCATCTTTTATAGCGCCCAATACATTATCGATAGGTTGGCCGTTTTCATCGGTTTCAATGGTTGCCCAGGTATTATATCTTTCTCCAATATCGTACCAGGTATTATCGTTTTGATCGCCAAAAGTATTTGGAGAACCTGCTTCGCCATCCCCATCGTTATCGCGCCTATCATTTCCATTCTTATCCCGTAATATGGTGCCCCGAGTATCGGGCATGGTCATAAAGTAATCAATGCCCCAGACAAACCGCAGGTTACCATCAAAGAATTCATTGGACTGTTGCAACTGGGTGCTGAATTTTTTGGAGCGATCATAGATAGTGCCACCGGTAGCTAAATTTCTTGTGGGTGAGTAGGCCATAGGATACCTGGCATCGTAATCACCGGAATAACTGGTATTCAGGTAACTCTGAAAATACCAGCTCTTGTACATTATCCGGCCGTGGGCGTATCGGTAAATCCAGCCATCCGCCAAATATCTGGCGATTCCAGTAATATTTATATTCCTGGCCTTAGCGTATCCCTGTGAAACACTGATGGTTAGATCTTGATTGATCTCCCAATCACCTCTGAGGTCATAGCGATAATTTTCGACATTAAAATCAGGAAAATCATCAAGTCCATCATCATTCGCATCTTTGATAACCGTAGGCAACCCACCGTAATTCATTTTGAAATCACCCTCACCATTAAAAATCCCATCACCATTCGTATCAAAAACTAATTGGCCATCTGCGGTATATTTATATTCTCCAAAACCATACCCAGGCGCAGTACTGCCAATACGTTTCGTCCAGGAACTACCCCATTCATCCAGTTCATCAATTTCACCATCACCATCATTATCAACACCATCAAACCATACTTCCGCCAAATCGTCAATGCCTTCGTCAATGCCTTCGTCAACCATACCATCATAATCATTATCAATGCCGTCAGTATATTTTTTGCCAATTCTATTCTCCGTAACACCCCAAAGAACAATACCATTTTCCAAAGTGTAGCGATGGAAGGGATCGCTGGCTGCGGCGGCAACCATATCTTCTGTCACTACTGGTGAATTTGTTTCACCATCGGGAAAGTTGCCGTCTAACCCATCTGCAAAACGGCGGCCCACAAAGGATGGATCAGAACCGGGCCAATAGTCCAGCATGTCTTCTGTAAAATCCGGATTACCGAATTCACCAGAGACTCCACCTTCATCTACTCCATTATGCATTAAATGCGGCCGGCCGATGAATGCAGGATCGTGACCTTCGAACTCATCGCTATTATAATGGTGCCAATCTTCTCCCCGAAAAACAACCGCTGAAACCTTGAAACCGAAATCACCCAGTTTTAATCCACCCAAACGCATATCCTTAAAGTTGGAAGCGTGCCGCATGGTATATTTCTGCATTGGATCACTATCTTTTTGTGATAATACACCACCCTGAAGATTGATAGTTGTTCCGGAAGCATCGAGAGGCGAACTGGTGATGATATTCAAAACGCCCGTGTACGCATTGGGCCCATATAGTGCGGAAGAAGGCCCTAAAACAACTTCAATCTGCTCCACATCCTCGAACGAAACGGGTATAACATTATATGCAATGAGACGTAAAGATGGCACATTGGCCATCCTGCCATCGGTAAGTGTTAACAGTCTTGAGCTGAAGGAAGTATTAAATCCGCGGGCACTTAGGTTATAGCTATCAATGCCTGATTGGGTGAATTCAACACCCTTTACCGTTTTCATGTAGTCACCCAGATTGGTGTTGCTTTCGCGGCGAATATCCGTTTGAGTTATGACGCTGATCGCTGCTGGGGCATCTTCAACCCGTTCCCGTTTCCGAGAGGCGGTGACAACGTAAGTTTGCATCTGAATTACATCGCTTAAGAGTGAGAAATCAGCAATTAATTCTTGTTCTGGTTCAATAGAGATAGGTTTTTGTTGTTTTTCGTAACCGATATAGGTCACCTTCAAAACATGCTCACCTGCTGGGATATTTGTAATCTGATAGCTGCCCTCAACATCTGTTGCCGCACCCATGGTTGTGCCATCAATAATAATGTTTGCCCCAATAAGAGGATCACCACTTTCCTGATCTACGATTGTACCCCTAATAGAACCAGCTTGGGCGAATATTAACGATGAACAAAGTAAGATGAATATGAGATATTTTTTCATAAACCTACCCCAAAAAGTCAGACAGCTCTAACCCCTTCGGGCTAGAGCTGTCTTTTTATTAATTAACAATTCTCGAAAATGAAGTTATTTCATCAATGTCATTTTCTTGGTGGCATTGTATTTACCCGCTGCGACGCGGTAGAGATACATGCCGCTGGTAAGCTGCTTACCGTTGTAGTCGCGGCCATTAAAGTTTACGGTATGGTGGCCAGCCCTAAGATCACCTGAGTATAAGGTAGCAACTCTTTGTCCCATTATGTTCCAAACCGTTATTTCGGTAGCTGCTGCTTCCGGCAGATCCACCGCTATTTGGGTGGTTGGATTAAATGGGTTCGGGTAATTGTCGTATAGCGCGAACTCCTTGGGAATCAGTGATTCATCTGAATTGACTCCAGCTGTGCCTGTATTCACCCAAAAGGACTGTACAGCAACATGCTGATTGCGCGGTACACAATTGTTACCAACTTGGAATACAAGGCGGCCATTTCCACCTTGCACGTAATCATGATCAGAATCATTCACTTCTACACCAGCGCCTGCTAATGCCCCTACAGCGTATGCACCAGTTGCCTGTGCTGTCTGAGTTATTGCAGCGACAGTCTCAACTCCAGCTGTTAGCAATGCTGTAAGAGTTGTAGCGGCATAATCACCTACCACAGGTCCTAAGACTGGAGCCAAAGAAGGAACACCTAATGCTACACATAATCCTTGCATACCTAAGTTAGCTAATGAATCTGCTGTAGCTACCAAGGCTGATACTTGGTCAAGCCCTAGCTGCATATAATAGACTATGAATGGATGCGTATCGGGTACGCCATCTGCATCTGTGTCGACTAATATTGCTGGGTCAGAAAATTGACCAAACGTAGTGGCCAAAGCGCTGGCTGCGGCCAAGAAATTATAGGTAAAGTAATATCCTGTAAATTGGAAAGGTTCATCACCATTGAAGGGGATTCCATCAGCACCTGTAGGGTCAAATAGATAACCCCATTCCAGCCCAGATGTGGTTAATGATGGTGGTGGTATAACTCCATCTACCGCACCATCCCCATCCAAATCATAGCCTGTGCCGCCAATGATTGGATAATTTCCTACATTTAACCCGAGGGTTGGAAAAGCCGCCGCAAGGTAGGGGACAGTTGATGAATCACCAAATGCCGCCGCAAGACCTAGGTGACCATTAAGTTCACCTTGGTCATCAACGCCTTGGTCTGATGACACATCATCTATCTGTTCCCAATAAAATTCTGCCGCCTCTACAAATGACCAATCAGCGTTATATTGGGATATCCACTTACCCCATGTTTCATGGTCGGTACCAGCGCCATAATCTACACCATATGTCTCACCTCCGGCTAAATTTGGTGCATACATGTTGTTGGCGAATATTCCAGATGTTACGAAACCAAAGCCATAGGTTGCTTTTAATGCAGCTTCATCTAAAACAGGGTCGCCACCGCTTGCCCAGGTTGCATTATCAGTTATAGCGGGAATGGTAACTTGGGTCTCACAATTCGATGTTGAAAGGCTAGGATAGGTCCCACTGATTATCATATTTCCATCCTCAAAAACATCTGTATTGAGACCGATACCAAAGGCTCCAAGCAACGCTGGATTTACTAGCGGTACCACAGTTGGGCCAACAGTATCTCCGACTGCATACGTTGCTAAAGTATATGAATATAGCGGGCTCTCAGAACTGGGCCAGTGAGCTTGAAGGACATAACTGGCGTCCAAACTGTCAGCTAGACTGTTACTCATTTCACGGATTATATAATGGTATACATTGTATACACCAACCAAATTATAGTTTCCTGCCATTTGGGCAAGGCCTATATCAGGCAACACGATGGCTCCTATTAGGGCCAGATTTAATAGCGATTTTCTTATCATTCGAACCTCCTCTTTGCTATTTAAAATAACTTCAATTAAGCAAAATGAATTTATATGGAAAACACAAATCCAAAACTTGCTTCACCAAAGCTATTACAGTATTACGCTAGGGGCAAATATTATTTTTATTTTGTGATCTGGCTCAAATAATAAAGAATAAGGTATTATTTTTTATTATATCGGTTTGCAATAAGTCTTATCAGGCTCCATAATAGAAGCAGGCTACCGATAATAAATAATACATTTGCGAGTATTATTCTATTATTTAAAATTAAAACTGTCTGGATAGGATTCATTAATTGTTATGAATGAATTTACATTTCAAAATATATTCCTTCAATGTTATGGGATAGAAAAATAAACTATTTTTAATTTCTTTCCCAGACGATAGGAATTAAACCAGACAAATTATAATTTGTCAATAACTGCAATGAAAAAATTAATAAGTATAGTAAAATGAAACTTTGCGTTCTTGTAAAACAGGTTCCGGGCAGTGAGTCGGCACTGCGTATCGCATCCGGCAATACCTGGGTAGAAGATGCTGCTGCCCTCTTTGAAATGAACGAAAGTGATAATTATGCCCTGGAAGAAGCACTGCAGATTAAGGAATCCCTGGGGAATGATTCAGAAGTTGTTGTTGTCAGCATGGGTCCAGAACGGGTTCAAAAAGTCATCCGTGAAGCATTATCAAAAGGTGCCGACCGTGGTATCCATATTAATGAAATGCCTGAAATCAAATCTGATCCATTTGCAACAGCACAAGTATTTGCTAATGTTATCAAGGACGAAAACTTTGATCTCATCTTTTCCGGTCTGCAATCTGATGATGTGGGTTCAGGTCAAACTGGTGTAATCTTGGGAGAAATGCTGGGCATGGCCACAGCAACGCTGGTCATGGCTACGGAAGTCCAGGAAGGATCAATCAAGGTAAAACGCGAACTGGAGTCGGGCTGGTTTCAATGGGTTTCCATGTCGACACCGGCCAGTATTACCATTCAATCTGGTATCAATCAGCCGCGGTATCCATCGCTGAAAGGAATCATGGGGGCCAAGAAAAAAGAAATGAAAGTTGTGGATCTAAGTACCGCTGTTACTATAGAAAAACAGCAATCTTTTGCGAATATTTATTTGCCAATTGCGGATAAGAAAACTGAAATGATAGAAGGCAATGTAGATCAAATGGTATCCCGGTTAGTCGATGTGTTAAAAACGGAAATAAAAGTTCTTTAGGATGGAATAATGGATATTCTTGTTGTATTAGAAAATAATAATGGATCCATTCACCGCATGAGTCTTGAGGCTATCGTTGCCGCTCAGAAACTTGCTGATGAACAAAATCTCAGTAATGCTATACTTGCTATAGGCGCAGATTCAAACGCTTTGGCAAATGCTGCAGCGCATTACGATACTGGAGAAGTGTTAACTGCAGAGCATAATTTGCTCAGTGTATATAACTCTGATGGTTATGCAGCAGCGCTCAGACAAGTGATTGATCAAGAAAAGCCCAGTTATGTATTCTTTGGTCACACCTATATGGTTAGAGATTATGTACCAAAGATCAGTGCCCAGCTGCAGCGTCCATTTTTATGCGATGTAATTTCCCTCAAGACCAATGATGGCCTTAGCTTTGCTAAACAGGCATTTAATGCAAAGCTTGCTGCCGACCTTGGCGTTGCATCTGAAGGAACCATTCTAGTGAGCTTTCAGTCAGCTGCATTCAATGCTGATCTTATTTCATCCGGATCAGCCGAGATTCGAGAAGTTGCAGTTGAACTGGATGAAGGTATGATAAAAACAACAGCCGAGGAACCATTCCAAGAAGAGGCCGGCGGCGTAGATCTGACTGCGGCGGAGATCATTATTTCAGTAGGCCGGGGTATCGGCAAAGAAGAAAACTTACCCATCGCTGAAGCATTGGCTCAGGCTATTGGCGGAGAAATAAGTTCTTCAAGACCCGTAGTTGATTCGGGATGGCTACCTTCGTTCCGACAAATAGGAAGTTCAGGACAGACTGTCTCACCAAAACTTTATTTTGCTTTGGGCATTTCTGGCGCAATCCAGCATGTTGTGGGTATGAAAGGTTCCAAAAATATTGTAGCCATTAATAAAGATGCTGAAGCACCAATTTTTGAGTTGGCTGACTACGGAGTGGTTGGAGATCTATTGGAGATTGTGCCCAAGCTCACGGAAGCGATTTTGGCTGCAAAAAACTGATGCCTGAACGAGAAATCCTTGATCTGGATGTTCTTTTTGTAGGTGCTGGACCAGCGAGTCTAGCGGGGGCAATCCACCTAAAAAGACTTTTTAATGAATCAGGCTGTGAAGCCAGCGTTGCCGTTTTAGAAAAAGCGAGTGAAGTCGGAGCCCATTCTTTATCAGGTGCAATCTTTGACCCCAGATCTCTTATTGAATTATTTCCCGATTACAAAGACCGCAATATTCCTTTCGAAGCGGAGGTAAAAGAAGAACATATGTATTATTTAATGAAAGGGAAGAAACTTCCGTTTCCATACGTACCGCCCTCTATGCGCCACCATGGCTGTTATGTAACCTCCATCGGGAAGTTCACACGCTGGCTCGGTGACCGCGCGGAAGAAGAGGGGGTTGACATTTTCTGCGGATTTTCTGGTACTGATTTTGTCTACGATGGTGATGAAGTGATTGGTGTTAAAACAGGTGACAGGGGTATTGATAAAGATGGAGAGCGCAAACCGCATTTCGAGCCGGGGGCGGATATCCATGCCAAAGTGGTGGTTCTAGGTGAAGGCACACGAGGGAGTCTAACTAAAAAACTGATCCAAAAATTCAACCTTATGGAAAACTGCAATCCACAGGTATGGGCTATTGGTGTGAAGGAACTCTGGCAGATGCCAAGCGGTACGGTAACACCTGGATATGTAGCGCACACCATGGGCTTTCCACTGGGCCATGATATATTTGGCGGTGCCTTTATATATGGTATGCAGAATGATATTCTAGATCTGGGACTTGTGGTTGGTCTGGATTATCAGAACCCCGGAGTGGATGCGCAACATGAATTGCAAAGATTAAAGACTCATCCCTGGATTCGCTCATTACTGGCTGATGGAGAAATAATTGCCTATGGCGCGAAATCTCTTCCCGAAGGCGGCTGGTACTCACTACCGAAACTGACTGTGGGTGGTGCTATGCTGATCGGCGATTCTGCCGGATTCCTTAATGGCCAGCGCCTTAAGGGAATCCATCTGGCAATGAAGTCTGGCATGCTCGCCGCCGAAACAATTTCAGAAGCTTTTGCTGCGGATGATTTCAGTGCTGCATCTCTCGCTTCCTTTACAGATAAAGTGAATTCAAGCTGGCTTAAGAATGAACTCTGGAAAGTACGGAATTTCCATCAGGGCTTCGATCGCGGCCTGCTTGGTGGGCTTATCAATTCCGGGCTCGGTTTGTTTACTGGTGGCCGTGGATGGGGGATAAAAGACCGCCTGCCAAGCCACCATGGACATGAGCTCATGCAGAAAGGTACAGCTGAAGACCGTTATGCCGATTTGGAATTCGATGGGAAATATCTATTTGATAAAGTAACAGATGTGTATTACTCAGCTACAGCACATGAGGAAGATCAGATTCCGCATTTGCATGTTCACGATATGGATATCTGTATTACAAAATGCACGGAAGAATACGGTAACCCCTGTGAAAAATTCTGCCCTGCAGATGTGTACGAAATGGTCCAGGACAGCGATGGTAAAAGGTTGCAAATTAATTTCTCTAACTGTGTACACTGTAAAACTTGTGATATTATGGATCCCTACCAGATTATTGACTGGGTTCCCCCAGAAGGTGGTGATGGCCCTGGCTGGGTTAATTTGTAGTATAATTTCTAAGTATAGTTCTCAAAAAGTATGAAATATAAAAGCATATTATATTTCGATTTATTGACTATTCTCAGTTCCGTTCGTTCCTACCATTATAATAATAGTATAAACATAGAGATATAATTAAGTCTACTTAACTTCGTCGTTTTTGTAGGACAAGAGTTTTGTTTAACAGTAAAAATAGAGTTTTATATCTCATTATTATGCAATGCAGCACTATATGTGTTGCAGAAAAACTGGATAATATTAATCCAAATCAGTTACGTTTCCGGGAAATGGTAGCTACACGGATCAATGCGCCACCAATTATTGATGGAATTCTTGATGACGAAGCATGGAAAGTCGCGATAACCGAAAACGATTTTGTGCAGTTTGAACCATATAATTTGGCGGAACCATCTGAAAGAACGGAAGCGCGTTTGATCTATGATAATGATTATGTGTATGTAGCGATCAATAATTATGATTCTGAACCGGAAAAAATAACTGGTAGATTAAGTAGAAAAGACCGCTGGATGGAAGCTTTTGGACCGCATTCAGATTGGGTAGGCGTTGCCTTTGATTCAAACAATGATGACCGCACTGGTTATTGGTTTGCTGTGAATCCAGCTGGATCAAGGATGGATGTATATGTTTCTGGTGAGGGCATGAAAGCATTCGACAGCAGCTGGGACGTGGTCTGGGAATATAAAACGGCCCGGCATGATCAGGGATGGTCCATAGAAATGAAAATACCAATGAGTGTATTCCAATTTGATGCAAATAAAAATGAAGATTGGGGCTTACAGATTGCTAGGCACATTCATCGTTTACAGGAAGAGGTGCAATGGCCAGGTAGGTCAAAGGGCGTCAGCGGTTTTGTACCTTATTATGGAATATTAAAAGGAATGGACAATATTCCCTCACCAAAAAAATTTGAAATATTACCGTATGTTTTAAGTGGGAATAATGATGAATCAAATGTTAGCTCTATGGGACTCGATATGAAATATGGCTTGAGTGCACAATCATCTCTGAACCTGACCATTAACCCGGATTTTGGCCAGGTAGAAGCTGACCCGTCTGTTTTAAATCTTACTGCATTTGAAACTCAATTTGATGAAAAGCGTCCCTTTTTTATTGAAGGTGGTTCCTTTTTTGGGAATCGGTACCAATTATTCCATTCCCGGCGTATTGGTCAAACGCCAGGTATGCTTGTCCCGGAGGAAGGAGTGATCATAGATAGGCCAGACGCAACTACAATTTTAGGGGCAGGAAAAATATTAGGTGAAACAGCAGCGGGTACTAAATATGGTATAATTGAGGCAGTAACTGATGAAGAATTTGGTGTGTGGGAGTATGAAATAGGTGATTCTGTTCTGCAGGAAAACGGAATGCTGGAACCAATGACCAATTATTTTATTGGACGTGTTGAACAACCAGTATTTAATAATTTGTCCACGGTTGGTTTAATGATGACCGATCTACGCCGCAATGAGGCAGGGTATGCCAATGTTATGGGCCTTGATTGGAGATTAAAATTCATGGAAAATGCGCTAACATTAAAAGGACAAATAGTGCATTCCACGAAAGACGGTATATCTGGTAATGGAGCCCGTTTTAATGTTGGTTATCTTGATCCAAAATGGTGGGATCTAAATTTTGTAACTGGTTTTACCGATGATAAATATGAGATCAATGATCTGGGATTCAATCTTCGCAATGATACCTGGTATTATGGATCATACGGTGGGTTACGAAAACAGGACCCTTGGGGTAGGTATTTAAGTAATGATTTAGAATTCAGATACTTTATCAAAGGCCGGGGAGATGGGCTGACTCTTTCCAAGTCCTTATCGATCGAGCAGAAAAATGAATTAAAAAATTATTGGAGTTTTGGATCAGAACTTAATATGCAGTTTGCAGCTTACGATGATGGAGATGTATTCAAAGATGATCGCGCTTGGGTATATCAGTCTGAAACGGAAGGGTATGGTATTATCTGGTTTCAGACGGACAAAAGAAAGAAATTAATTCTAAGACCCTATTTAGGTTACGGCCAGGGTGAGTATCGTCCCTGGGGCTATCGTGCTGGTCTCAACCTCAGATTTCGACCACTAAATAATATTAACCTGATGATTGAAGGATTCCAGGATCTGGGCACGAAATCCATGGAATGGGTTGGTATTGAAGAAGATTCAATAGGCACAAATATTATTTATGCTGAATCAGCAGCCTTAATGAATGATATTCAAATCAGATTCAATTGGTCCTTCACACCCTATTTAACTTTTGAAGCGTTTCTTCAGCCGTTTACTGTTGACATGGATTATAAAACTTTTTACAAATTGATGGCTGAAAAAACCAGAAACTTGGAACCATATGACTATAGCGGTGACCCAGATTTCAAATTAAATAATGTTGTGGGTACGTTTGTAATACGCTGGGAATACCGTCCGGGGAGCACTCTATTTTTTGTCTATAACCTCCATAACGATAATTATTATGATGCCAGCGATGACAGCTGGGATAAAGACACAGCAAATTCCTTATTTATAAAATTCAACTATTGGTTGCAGATCTAGGTATAAAATTTGTTTATTTCGATAGGTCTGACAATTGGATGTCTAACTTTTCAGCGAGTGCAATAATGCGCTCATCACGGTAAAATTCACCAAAATAAATTTTATTAATTCCAGCATTGGCAATCATTTTAAAACAGTCATAGCAAGGAGACGCGGTTACAAATATCTCACTATTCTCGATCCTTATTCCGTGTCTGGCAGCTTGAACAATGGCATTAGCTTCGGCATGGATTGTGCGGACACAATGGTCATTTTCCATTTCATGGCCAGTATCATCACAGTGATCTGTGCCTTTAATGCTGCCATTATAACCGGTGGATAAAATGGTCTTTTCCCTAACAATTACTGCCCCCACTGCTTTGCGGTCACAGGTTGACCGGGTGGCGACCTCGTGGGCAATATTCATGAAATACTTGGCCCAGCTTACGCGATTTTTTTTATCAGGCATCTAAGTGGAAAGGATTATTTACGCTTTATTGCGATTATATATTTTTACTGTAGCGCAAGGCTCACCGTAAAGAATATCATCGGCGACCTGTGCGAGTTGCGCGGTCAGGATCAAATAGGCCCAGGTTGGGACTGGAACGGAAGTACATCCTTTAATCATTACCCGTTTTGCGTTATAATCATCCCAATTGATCTCTGACACTTTTTGACGGAATGATTTCTCTCTGATAATACCCTCATCCAGAAAATCATCGAGATAAATAGTTTCCATTATTAAACAGTTATTCTTTGATCAACTCGGTGGACATATAGGAGTCTTTATTACCCATAAAATAATGATAGTCTAAAATGGAATAACCTTCATTATTGCGCGTTGGGCAGGTACTGCAGCTTTTGGATCCATCTTTTCTGTGGCGTAAGATTTCCAATAGTTTATTATCTGTTTCTGCAGCTCCCGGAACCAGTTCCTCATCTGTCTCTATGTACCAGCGCATAGTTACCATGTATTTAAATGATTTTTTTTCTTTTGCTTCAGCAGCCATAATACACCCCTTAATTTATTTAGTAATAGTACCCATTAATGATGGTAAAGATTCTATTAATTTCTGAAGTTTAATGAATTTAGGCGAAAATTCGGGCTGTTTTTTCAATACTTTCGCAAAATTTATTTATATCTTGCTCATTATTATATATATAGAAACTAGCACGATTGGTAGCAAATACACCTAATTTATCCATAATTGGTTGGGCACAAAGCTGGCCGGCACGTATAGCAATTCCATCCTGATCAAGGAATTGCGCTAGATCGTGCGGATGGACACCAGTCACTTCAAAACTGATTACAGGACCGCGGTCATGTTGATTGCCATGTATCTTAATTGAATCCATTTGTGTGAGTTTCTTAATGGCGTATTTGGTGAGATCTCGACCATGATTTTGAATAACATCCAGACCAATCCCCTGTATATATTTAACTGCAGCGCCTAGTCCAATAGCTTGAGCGATATTCGGTGTGCCCGCCTCAAATTTATAGGGGATATCATTCCATGTTGCTTGTTCCATTGTTACCGACTTGATCATTTCACCACCTCCTTGAAATGGTTGCATCTTTTCAAGCATCTCTGGTTTGCCGTATAAAATACCAATGCCGGTTGGCCCAAGCATTTTATGGCCTGAAAAAGCGTAGAAATCACAGTCGATATCTTGCATATCAGTGCGCCCATGGGGAACCCATTGGGCGCCATCAACAAGTGTTACGGCACCAACATCGTGAGCCATGCGCACAATATCTTTCACTGGATTAATGGTACCCAGGACATTTGATTGGTGTGTAACAGCTACAAATTTTGTTTTTGCTGTGAAATATTTATCTGGGTCTTCTAGATCAAGAGAGCCATCTTCATTGAAAGGTATATATTTTAAGCTTGCCCTTGTTGCTTTAGCAGCTAGCTGCCAGGGCACAAGATTACTATGGTGTTCCATTTCTGTGACCAGTATTTCATCTTCTGATGTTAGATTATTTCTTGCCCAGGCATAGGCGACGAGGTTTATTGATTCTGTTGTACCACTAGTAAAAATAATGGATGTGTTGTCTGCGCCAATAAAATCAGCAATGGTTTGCCGTGAATCTTCATAGACGGCAGTAGCTTTTTCCCCGAAACTGTATACTGCCCGATGTACATTGGCGTTGAACTCGGTATAGTATCTATTCAATTCGTCGAGCACTGCTTGGGGCCGCTGTGTAGTCGCAGCATTATCAAGGTAAACTAGTGGTAGTTCTGAATTAGTATAAATCGGGAAATCTTCCCGAATTTGGATGGGGTCAAAATTACCCAAGGTAATCTTATAGTAGACCCATCTGCAGTCGTGCTGCTTCAGAAATCATAGACTGGTCCCATGGCGGGTCCCATACGAGTTCCAATTTAACATCTCCTACACCAGAGACGCCTTTCACCTTTTGTTTAACTTCATCGGAGATTACTGGTCCCATCCCACAACCGGGCGCAGTAAGTGTCATTTTTATTTCCACCAGCGTACTACCATTATCAATTGTGTTGAATTCACAAGAGTAGATTAATCCTAGGTCAACTATATTAACGGGGATTTCAGGGTCATAACATGTTTTCATTACATCCCACACCGCCTGCTCATTTATATGTCCGTTATCTTTTTCATGCGATTTGTCGAGTTCTTCTAATGCTTCCTTGCCGATAGCGTCAGCATCTTTACCTTCGATACGGAATAGATTGCCACCGATCATAACAGTATAACTACTACCCAGCGCCTGCGTGATCTGTCCTACTTCACCTTTTTTTAATATGGTTTTTGAACCAAAGGGTATCGTTATAACCTCGACATCACGCGCCAGAGTTACCTGTTCATCAATATGTGTGGGATTGAACATGATTACACTACCAGTTCATGTTGAATTTTGTTAATCGCTGCACCAAAACCATTTGTTCTCTGACTGCTAATTGTTCCCACAAGACCAATATGATCTAATATATTCTGGCCATCAATTGACATTATATCTTCTTTTTGCTGCCCATTAAATAATCTTTGCAGAATAAATAACAAGCCTTTAACGATCATCGCATCAGAGTCTGTTTGAAAGTTATAGGTATCATCGGTTTGCTTATCAGCGATAATCCAGGCTTGTGAAATACAGCCATTAACTTTGTTGTTATCGGTCTGCTTTTCAGGAGGTAATCCTGGAGATTTTTTGGCCAGATCAACCAAAAATACGTATTTTTCTTGTGGTTCATCGAAGATGGAGAACTCATCTTTGATTACGGTCATCGTATCTTGGATCATATTCATGGCGTCACTCCAATATGCTCGAGCCAAGTGGTCAGCTTTTCATCGATATAGGTGTCAATATTTGTATTGGTTATGGTTTCCATAACTTCTTTAGCAAACCCACTGATAAGTAATAACTGTGCTGTTCGTACATCAATACCGCGGGAGCGCATATAGAATATTGCATTCTTGTCCAATTGACCAGTTGTGGACCCATGGGAACACTTTACATCATCTGCGTAGATCTCTAGCTGGGGACTGGAGTGAGCCAGGGCTTTATCGGTCAGCAGCAGATTTCTTATTGTCTGCTGCGCATCTGTTTTTTGTGCACCTTCACTTACAATTACACGCCCGTTAAAAATACCTGCAGAAGAATCGGATAAAATATATTTGAATAATTGATTGCTACTACAGTTTTCTTTCAGGTGATTGATAATGATTTGCTGATCAAGGTGTTGACGATCTTTCGCGAGACAAAGTCCATTAACCGTAGATGATGCACCACTGCTGGCCAGATTTACTTGAATATTCTGACGGTATAGTGAACTTCCTGAAGCAAAATGAAAAGCATTTAATTGGGCATCCTTTTCAAGTGAATACGCCGTATCAGCAATATGATTACCATTAAGATCTTCCTCTTGTATACGGGTGTGATTTAATACAGCATTATCAGATAATTTTATATAGGTAACAACATTCTGCCAGTATTGAACATTGGTCGTTCCGGCATAGTGTTCGATAATAGTAGTTTCAGAATCAGCGCCAGCGACTATTAGAAAAAGAGGGTGATTCATAATGGGCTCAGTTAAACCGGTAGTATAATAAAGAATATGTATTGGATTATCAATGACAGCATTATTCTCAACAATTATGGCCAAGCCAGAATTCATCAGTGCTGTATTTAAATTGTGAAATGGATTTGAATTGTTAACCACCGTCTTATTAAAAATTTCTGGATTGGTCGCATAAGCATGCTGCAATGTTTGTACAGTTACTTTGTCTGACAGTACAGACAAATTTTCTTGAAAATGCCCATTGATAATAAGAATCCGATTGCAATTAGCAATGGTTGGCAGTGTTTCTGGAACCGGCGGTAGATCCCCAGGTGAAGCCAAACGGTAGGATGTTTTTTCAAGTGCCGAAAAATCTGTGAACTGCCAGCCTTCCCATTTTCTATTTGGTAAACCAACCTCTTTATATTGCTTAAAAGCATCACTGCGCAAAGCGCGCAGGGCCTCCGGCTCTTCATCCCAAAATTGGATCAATTCATTTAATTCTTTTTCTAGATAATGCATATTAATTATCCAGCCAGCTGTAGCCTTTATCCTCTAATTGTTCAGCGAGATTTTCACCACCAGTTTTAGCGATTTTTCCATTGATCAGTACATGTACATAATCCGCTTCCAGATATTTCAGAATTCTTTGGTAATGGGTGATGATCACAATAGCGCGATCATCCCGGCGGTAATTATTAATGCCTGCAGCCACAATCTTCAGAGCATCTATATCTAGTCCGGAGTCGGTTTCGTCCAGGATAGCAAGTGCTGGTTCAAGGGTAAGCATCTGCAGTATTTCATTTTGTTTCTTTTCGCCGCCGGAAAAGCCATCATTCACGGCCCGATGCAAATATTTCTCATCCATTTCGACTACTGCCAACTTTTCTCGGATCAGCTTTAGGAATTCCACAGCATCTAATTCAGTCTTGCCTTGATGTTTCCTTTTAGCATTCAATGCCGCCTTGAGGAAATAGGTGTTGTTAACCCCGGGGATGATTACGGGATATTGAAATGACATGAAAATACCGGCCAAGGCTCTTTCTTCAGGACTTTCAGCAACAATACTTGTACCATTAAAGAGAATGTCACCACTGGTAATCTCATAGGAATCCTGACCCGCGATTGCATTGGCCAGCGTACTTTTGCCAGAACCATTCCGACCCATGATAGCGTGTAATTCGCCCGGATGTACCGTGAGGTTTATACCCTTGAGAATATCCTTATCTTTGACTTTAACGTGTAAATCTTTGATTTCTAGCATAACCTACTCCGGATCAACCAACACTTCCTTCAAGTGTTACTTCCATTAGTTTTTGCGCCTCCACTGCAAATTCCATGGGTAACTCCCTAAATACTTCCTTGCAGAATCCATTCACAATCAATGAGACTGCATCCTCTGTAGAAATGCCCCGCTGGTTACAATAAAATAATTGATCCTCTCCGATTGTGGAAGTAGACGCTTCATGTTCCATTTGTGCACTGGGATTGCGCACATCTATATAGGGAAACGTATGCGCACTGCATTGATCCCCAATCAATATTGAGTCACACTGGGAATAATTTCTGGCATTCTCAGCATTTTTCATGATTTTTACCTGTCCACGATAGGTATTTTGTCCCTTACCGGCAGAAATACCTTTGGAAATAATTGTACTGCGGGTATTCTTGCCTGAATGAATCATTTTTGTACCCGTATCCGCTTGCTGAAAATTATTGGCAACCGCTACAGAATAAAATTCACCGACTGAGCCATCACCTTTTAGAATACAGCTGGGATATTTCCAGGTAATAGCTGATCCCGTCTCTACCTGTGTCCACGAAATTTTTGAATTGGATCCGGCGCAGATACCACGCTTGGTCACAAAATTATAGACACCACCTTTACCGGTTTCTGGGTTACCAGGATACCAGTTCTGAACCGTGGAATATTTGATCTCTGCATCTTTGTGCGCTACTAATTCAACCACCGCAGCATGGAGTTGATTTTCATCACGCATGGGTGCTGTACAACCTTCTAGATAGCTCACGTGACTACCTTCATCGGCTACGATCAAGGTGCGCTCAAATTGGCCCGTATTCATGGCATTGATGCGAAAATAGGTGGATAATTCCATGGGACAGCGCACTCCTTTTGGTATGTAAATAAAACTACCGTCACTGAATACAGCAGAGTTGAGTGCTGCAAAGTAATTGTCTGTGTAAGGTACCACCGAACCTAAATATTTTTTTACAAGATCTGGATGATCCTGAACAGCTTCTGAAAAGGGACAAAATATTACACCTGCTTTTTTCAGATCTTCTTTGAAGGTGGTGGCAACAGAAACGCTGTCAAATATTGCATCTACCGCAACTCCAGCCAGCATTTTTTGTTCTTCCAGAGGAATACCTAGTTTTTCATATGTTTTGACCAGCTCTGGGTCCACTTCATCAAGACTTTTTGGACCATCAGATTTATCCTTTGGTGCGGAGTAATAGCTGATGGATTGATAGTCAATCTCTGGATAATCGACCTTGGCCCAGTCGGGTTCATTCATTTTCAGCCAATTTTTATAAGCCTTTAAGCGCCAGTTGATCAGCCAATCAGGCTCATCTTTTTTATTGGAAATTAAACGGATAACATCTTCATTCAATCCTGGGGGGATTGTGTCCTGTTCTATATCAGTTACGAAACCGTATTGGTAGTCTTGAGAAGTAACCTTCTCAATGGTTTTGTTTTGTGTTTTCAATGGGTTCTCCTAGACTGAAAAACTCGTTCCGCAACCACAGGAACGGTTTGCATTTGGATTATGTATCTTAAAGCCCCCATTGAGCATATCATCCGAGAAATCAACCTCGATTCCGCGGACATAGAGCCAACTGTTTATATCACAAAAGATTGTTAAACCACTACTCTCAAACACTTTATCCTGTTCACCGCGTTTTTCATCAAAGGACATCTTATAGCTCATGCCTGAACAGCCACCCTGTTCCACGGACATACGTAAACCCCAGTTCTCTTTATCCTCGATTTTCATGGATTTCTTGATTCTTTCAGAGGCCCGCGGGGTTACAGAAATAGCTGTTGCAGTGAATTCCTTTAATTCTTTTTCTTTAGTGCTCATGGTTTACTCCCATTCATTTGATTCTGTTTTTTCCGAGGGTGCCGGTGTTGGATAAAACCCAAGCTTTTCCTTTGCTTCATCGGTCATCATCTCTGGTTTCCAAGCTGGGTCAAATGTAACGTTAACAGTGGTCTGGTTTACTCCATCCAGCGTTTCGACTTTCTGTTTGATATCTTGAGCCATTTGATCGGCCATGCCGCATCCTTGGGTAGTAAGTGACATAGTAATATCGACATCTACCGGTCCGGCGGATTGATTATTGTAGGCAATATTATAGATCAGTCCCAAGTTCCATAGATCTACTGGAATCTCGGGATCATAACACTGTTTCAACACAGCTATAATTTCCTTTTTTGTAAGTGCTGCCATTGGTACTCCTAGTTGGTCACATCCTGCACCGACATGCTGCGAAACATACTCATCATACTGGCATTGATGCGCTGGATGGGTGTGCGAATATTGCAGTAGTCGATCTGTACACAGTTTGAATCATAAAAACAATCACTGAGGCCTAACGGGCCTTCCACTCTTTCAAAAAATTCAACGAGATTAATATCACCAAGCTGGGCCTTAAGCCGATAGCCACCATGGGGTCCATTGATCGGTTCAATAATATTTTCTTTCGCCAGGTGCTGTAATGTTTTGGCAAGAATTTCTATTGGTATATTATACCGAACTGCAATTTCCTTGGTGGAAGATACTGACTCCAACTCTTTACCCTGCATATGTCGCAGTGCAATAAGCGCATATTCAACTTTTCTTGTTAATTTCAGCATTTTTATATCCGATAGATTCTGTCGTATATATTACATTATTTACTAAATACTATACAAGTAATTATGATACGGTAATAAGGGTCTCGGATCTTTCAGTTACTTTGCCGATCTGAAAGGCTGAAATAGATGCTTTGTCATTATAGTTAATGAGAAATTTATCTGCTCGTTCTTGCGGTAGCGCAATTAGCAAACCACCAGAAGTTTGGGAATCAGCAATCATTAATTGGTGCAATTCTGTGATTGATTCTGCAAAATGGGTGAATTGACTGGCATAGGAGAGGTTCCGTTTGGTCCCCCCAGGTATGTTATCTTGCTGTGCTAATTGTTTCGTACCGGGTAAGAACTTGAGGTCACTATAATTGATTTGCATTGCTACATTACTGTTGCGGCATAATTCTGCAGCATGACCCAGCAGACCAAAACCAGTCACATCTGTTGCGGCATGAACGGAGTGCTCGTTAAGCATGCTGCCGGCAAGTTTGTTCAGCAATGCCATTGAATCGACAGCAGCAGAAATGGATTCGGCAGAAGCTTGTTCTTTCTTGATACCGGTAGTGATTATACCTGTCCCCAGAGGTTTCGTTAATAGTATTGCATCCCCAGGTTCGGCCCCAGAATTTTTTACCAATTGATCTTGTGATACTTCACCAGTGACAACCAGTCCATATTTTGGTTCTTTGTCATCAATGCTGTGCCCGCCAATGATGGATACCCCGGCTTCTTTTGCTTTATCAGCGCCGCCTTGTAATATTTTGGAAAGGATTTCTATTGGAAGATCATTGATTGGGAAACCCAAAATATTTAAGGCAAATAGTGGCGTGCCGCCCATGGCATAAATATCTGAAATTGAATTAGCTGCTGCTATCTGCCCATACATGTAGGGATCATCTACGATCGGTGTAAAAAAGTCGACTGTCTGTAAGATATATCGGTCACCATCAAGGCGTACCACTGCGGCGTCGTCAGCCTTATCAAAACCGACAACTACACGTTCATCGTTCTCAACCACAAGATCACCCAGAACCTGGGCTAGGTCATCCGGACCGATCTTACATGCTCAACCGGAGCCGTGGGATAACGTAGTTAGACGTATTTGTTCTTTTGTTTTCATGGGTAAATGTATTTGTTAAACAAACAAAGAAAATTATAAGCTGTCTGCTAATTTTCGAATGTCTTCAATTGTATTTATGTCCCTGTCGATAAGATATTCCAAATGGATAGTCTTGAATCGGGAATGAATTTGGATCTGGGACTGATATTGGTGCAGTACCATGGGTATATGCATCGTTTTGAAAACCATCAATGAGAAAGGAAAGTCCAATTCAGTTGGTTTCAAATTTGCCAACGTCATGTTATTATTCAGCATTTTCTTGCGACATTCCTGGATATCTTTCAGCAGCAGTTTTTTCCGATATTCCCAGGGGGCTGTAATATCTGCAACCGATTCAATAAATTCATAACCTTGAGAAAAATGCATTAAAAAATATCTTCCGTAGGCACCACCGCTGAATTCTTTATTCAGATATTCATTAATATGTTCTTTTTTCGCTGTAAGGTATTGCTTCCAGTTACTGAAATCTGACCTAAAGAGGAAGTACCCAAAAGATGTTTTAAATGAATTCCGCTGGATAAAAAACGCTTTTATTTCATAGGTTAGTTTTTTGATCTCATTACGCAGATCGTGAGAGAATAACTGTACCGTTATCGGGGAATAGTTATCCGGCAGCTTAAGGAAATCCTTGGGGATAATGGCTTCCGATAAATTCAGGGTGTAACCCTTTTCAAAACCCCGAATATTCAGTTCAATGAACGCACCGAGATCACTTAGTTTGATAAGATTATTTAATGCTTGATCAAATTCCGGGAAAGTAGCTATGGATGGATTTGATGATCGCGGCAATTCACCAAAAAGAGATAATTGACGGGGATCGTTTGGATCTCGCTGTGTGACCATAATGGTATATATTACGTTCTAAAGGATTGAAGTGCAACTATCCAGCGTTTTAATATACTATTGGTCCATAATATTTTTCTTAACAGTGAATTCATTGTGAGGAATTAAAAAGTGATGCTAAATTTTGATCTTGTGGTGGTTGAGTATTTTAAAAGACTGTTAGTTTCACCATTTGAGGTGGCACTCTTCTATTAGTACATAGAGTATCCAATATTTAAAAAAATTCCTGGTATAAATCCTTGAGCATAGAAACAAAAAATGTAGATAAGGTTGTGATCCGTTTCGCCGGAGACTCCGGTGATGGCATGCAGTTGACGGGTACACGCTTTACAGAAACTACAGCAATCGTAGGTAATGATTTAAGTACGTTGCCAGATTATCCCGCAGAGATCCGGGCGCCAGCTGGGTCTCTGGCCGGTGTTAGTGCCTTTCAGCTGCAATTCAGCTCCAAGGAAATTCATACACCGGGAGACCAGCCAGATGTACTGGTAGCCATGAACCCTGCGGCACTTAAAGTCCACTTAGCAGATTTGATATCGGGCGGCATAATTATCACTAATGAGAGCGCATTCAGTCCCAAAAACCTGAAATTAGCAGGCTATGAGAGTAATCCACTGGAAGATGACACATTGGAGAGTTATGAGGTGTATTCAATTGAAATGAGTCGCTTGGTGGCCACGGCCTGTGAGGATATGGATATATCACCAAAAACAGTGGATCGTACCAAGAATATGTTTGCCCTTGGTCTTTTATACTGGATCTACAACCGGCCACTGGAACCAACCATTAATTGGCTGGGAATAAAATTTAAAAAACGTCCTGAATTGATCGATTCCAATATTAGAGCACTGAATGCCGGCTATAATTATGGCGAGACAGTGGAAATATTTACCACGCGTTTTGCTGTTGAAAAGGCACCGTTGGCTGCTGGAAAATACAGGAATATTAATGGAAATTATGCCACAAGTGTTGGTTTACTGGCTGCATCAGTTAAAGCAAATATTCCATTATTCTACGGTGGTTATCCGATCACGCCGGCCAGCGATATACTGCATACCCTGGCCTCATTTCGTCACTTCGGCGTTAAAACTTTTCAGGCAGAAGATGAAATCGCTGGTATTACTTCTGCCATCGGCGCTTCATTTGCAGGAAGTATTGGTGTGACGGCATCATCTGGTCCTGGAATTGCCTTAAAGGCTGAAGCGATTGGTTTGGCAGTTATTGCAGAATTGCCCCTCGTGATTATTAATGTTCAGCGTGGTGGACCAAGCACCGGTCTGCCAACCAAGACAGAACAGGCTGATCTTTTTCAGGCTTTGTTCGGTCGCAACGGTGAGGCTCCTGTACCTGTGATCGCTGCCCAAACACCGGGTGATTGTTTCTACACTGCGTTTGAAGCCTGCCAGATTGCAATTAAATACCGGACTCCGGTATTCATGCTCTCCGATGGCTATTTGGCCAATGGATCGGAGCCTTGGTCCATACCCAGTTTTGATGATTTACCCAATATTCAACCTGATTTTTCTGCCAATGAAAATGGAGTACCTTTCATGCCCTATGCCCGCGATGAAAAGACATTAGCCAGACCCTGGGCCATCCCGGGGACACCTGGACTGGAACACCGCATTGGCGGATTAGAAAAAGAGGATATGACCGGAAATGTTTCCTATGACCCTGAG
>Ga0207991_1000316_pt1 | contig 33539 bp, 29 predicted proteins | sample ETN07SmetaG_FD_185786 | JGI IMG/M metagenome (GOLD analysis project Ga0207991, IMG submission 185786) | Marine microbial and viral communities from oxygen minimum zone, Eastern Pacific Ocean - ETNP2014F14-07SV275 (SPAdes) (version 2) | ecosystem: Environmental > Aquatic > Marine > Oceanic ...
GGGGCTGGTGGACATCAGAAGTGATTTACCGCCCTGCCCTCCAATTTTCGACAGTGCCTTCACCGCTGCTATGACAACTGGCAGGTGTTCGGGTTTAGCGCCGGCCATCACGGCGTTCACCGCGATTTTCTCGACGGTTGCGATACCAAACCCCGGGGGCATGTCGCATACCGCATGATCTGGCGGCAGGTTCGTTCCAGTGAGCATCTCCGCAACAGCTTCTGGCGTGGCCGGGTGCAGGAACAGTCCGTCACCCAGATCGTCGTTTATGAACTCCTGGTTCATCTTTAATATAGCGTCGTACCTGTCGGAGCCTTCGTATCGGCTGTTGTTTTCGGTTTCGGCATCCGGGGTGCGGGCGTCAATCGAGGCCGTTAACGTCCCGATCAGTTCGTCGATCGCGTCTTCGGTCTGGGTACGGCAGGTTTCCGGGTCAAGATTCCGATAGATGTGTGGGACAACTATCCACTGGAGATCGGGCATACCGAACGCCCGCGAACTTGCTACAGCATCGCTGTCAAAGCGGCCCGAGACGATGGCAACGCCGGGCTTGCCCATCTTCTCGATCACAATCATGTCGTGGATCATCCACGACGCGCAGGTCCCTCAGTCGGCTGTGGCGCCAACAATGACGTCACACTCCTCTCCGGCCTGCTGGACGATAGCCGGGGGCGTCGGATAGTTGCCCCCGGTGTAGAAATTCACACTCACATTCTCGAAGCGTTCCTGCAGCATTTCGCCTGCCCGCTTCAGCGCTATATCGCCGCCATGCGTGCCGCTCCAGATCAGCCCCACGGTCTTATTGTCGAGCGTATCGGGCCTGTCGCTGGCGCTGAATGCCGATATCACCCCACGCTGCTGGGCAACCGGATTTTTTACTTCGAGCAGGTGCATTTCTAGTTCGTCCCTGTCGTAGGTACTGGCCAAAATGTGGTTCGCAGGCCGTGATTACCGAGTGACGGCAGCATAGCACCGAATGGCGTACGTGTTTGAGCAGGCATAAACTCGCGGCGACCTTCTTAATGTGGGACTGGTTATTCAGACCGGCAGGCCACGGGACTGGGAGACTGCAATGAAATTTCTCGGCGTCGACCACATCGACATCATCGTGAGTGACCTCGGTGCATCGATAGAGTTTTACCGCAAGTTCGGCATGCACCCGGAAGGCACTGTTGACGACGGTGAAACGGTGTTTCTCTGGAACGGCGACCGCGACCGCCCGGTAAGAATCGAGCTTCACAAGCAGCAGGAAGGCCAGGGACTGGGTATCGATCACCTGTCGTTCCTCGTTGAAGACCCACCCGATGCCCAGAAGGAGATCGAGTTTATCGGTGGCGTGGATTTTCTGTTCGAGCCGTTCGAGAACCAGCAGTCGGGTCGCACCATCTCCAACTGTTACGACCCCGACGGCGTACAGATCCAGATGTCCCGGCAAACCAGTCCGGGAACCTACAAGAACTGGGGATAGATTCGTTTGCCAGAATTTTTGCCAGATGAATCGTCGGGCCGGACTTTCGCCGGAGCGGCTAAGGCCGTCATCACCCCACCTGTCGGCTATCCGATGGGTAACTGGGGCCTGAGGCAGGGTGTGGCGCGCGGCGTACACCGCGACATCCACGTGCGCGCCGTCGTCTTTCGCCGGGGCAAGGTGGACCTCACGATCGTCTCCCTTGAGATCGCCGGGCTGACTGCCGAAACGGTCGGTGTAATCAAGGCCAGGATCTTCCAGGTGGCCGCAATCCCCTCCGCGAACGTGCTGTTAAATTTCACGCACAATCACACCTCTCCCGATACGATCACCTCACTTCCAGCAGAATGGACCACCTGGACCGCGTGGCTGGCCGATCAGGTTGCGGGTTGTGTCTTTAACGCGCTGAATCAGGCGGTCCCGGCAAAAGTTGGTGCAGACTCGGGGTCGCTCGACGACTGGACCGTCAACCGACAGTATCCCGATAGACCTATCGACACCGAAGTCGGTGTGATGGCGGTCGATGACGATGCAGGACGGCCGCTTGTGCGGCTGGTCAACTTTGCCTGCCACGGCGTTGCCGATGGCGGTCAGTACCTCGAATGGTCTGGTGATTTTGCTGGCGAGATGTCGGCATTTATCGAATCTATGCTGCCCGGATCGGTTGCGATATATATCCAGGGCGCTGCCGGTGATATCCACCCATTTGACTGGTGGTTCGGAAACACGGCTTCGGAGCACCTGCATTCGCACGAAGACACTGCATTGTTTGGCCGGGCGCTGGCGATCGCCGCTCTCAGTGTCGCTAAAAACATTACGGCGAAGTCAGATGTGCGATTGAATGTCGCAAGCGCACCCGTACAACTCCCGCGTCACAGGGTGAACTGGTCGTTGAGCGACGCCCTGGCGAATCGCGAACGGCTGCGCAAATCGCTCGGCACTTACACCGGCGAAACGTGGCTCGACGGTACGACCACTGCAAACGCGGCCGAGTACCACCCGGAACTCTACGGGGCTGGCAACAACGAGGTGAACCTTGCACGCAACGAGGATCAGCCCGCTGTAGTTGTTGAAGTCAGGGGATTTCGTATTGGCGACACTTTGATTTCGGCACACGCGGGCGAACTTTTCAACGAACTGGGGGCTGAAATCAAGGCGGCGTTACCGAACGATCGACCCTGGGTAGCCAGTTATTGCGATGATTACATCGGCTACATATCGACCCGTCAACCGCATGAAGAGATTGCCGATGTCCCGGTGACCGAGATTGTGAGAATGAAGAAATATCGCCGTTATTACGGAACTACAACGAGTCCGTACGGGCCTGAGGCCGGTGAGGCGCTGGTCGCGGTTGCTGTTGACGTGTTGAAATCGCTCGAGACCGATTAGGAAAACCGTAAACCATCAGACCGAGATCCTATGAAAGTTTTACTACTCGCCGATTTTGGCGCTCCCTACTATCCGAGTTTGCGGGACGAACATCCCGGCCACGAACTGATCGAGGCGTACGCACATGAGTCAATTCGGAATGAAGTCGCCTCGGCCGAGGTCGTGTTTGGCTACCTGACCGCCGAGCAATTCCATGCTGCGAAGAAGCTGAAATGGATCCACACGCTCGATGCCGGGATGGAGGGGCTTTTCAGGGCCATCCCCAGTATCGTCGATACCGATGTCACAGTCACAAATTCGCGCGGTGCCGGGGCTCCGATGATTGGCGAGCACGGGGTGGCTCTCATGCTTGCCCTTGCCCGGCAGCTGCCCCGGTTCTGGGCCGACAAGGAGGCGCATCGCTGGGATCAGGATGGTGCGCTGGGGGTCGTCGAGTACCTGGGTGACAAGACCTGCGGGATAGTTGGATTTGGGAAGTCCGGGCGAGAAATCGGCTGGCGTGCGAAGGCCCTGGGGATGAACGTGATCGCGGTGGATGAACAGCCTGTCGACGGCGATCCGATCGTTGATGAGGTCTGGGGCCGGTCACGACTCAACAATCTGTTGGCTGAAGCCGACTACGTAGTGATAACCGCGCCCTACACGGCAGGTAACGAAAATATGATCGGTGCCAGTGAACTGGCGATGATGAAACCGACCGCCAGGATCGTGGTTACTTCACGCGGTCGCCTGGTCGATCACAATGCCCTTCTGGCTGCGCTGAAGTCAGGTGTGATAGCGGGCGCCGGGCTCGACACTACTATCAGGGAACCGCTGCCGGCCGACAACGAGCTGTGGGACCTGCCAAACGTGATTATCACGCCCCACATCGCTGGCAACTCAGAGCGGGAGATGCTCGACAGACGAACGGTGGGCCTGTTTACCGACAATTTGCAGCGTTACGTTTCCGGGCAACCGCTGATCAACGTGGTCGATAAGCATCGCCAGTACTAGGTGAGTGCGCAGGCCGCCGGGTCAATCGAGCGATATTTCAATCAGCGTTACCTCGGGCGGGACACCGATTCGGGCCGGAATTACGCCGACACCGATCCCGGCACTGACCACGAGGGTGGTAGTGCCGAGTTCGTAGAGCCCAAGAAAATACTTCGCTACCAGGCGACCGACGTTCAGGAACCGACCGGTAAACGGTACGGCCAGTTGCCCTCCGTGGGTGTGCCCGGCTACGATGAGATCGACTGAAGTTTTCGCGGCCGGAAAGATTACTTCAGGATGATGAGATGCAACTATCCTGAAATCGGCACGACTCCCCGGCAACTCAGCATCGAGCACTTCTCCTCCGAAGATAATCAACTTGCTGGACCGCCAGTCACTCGGACTTTCGATACCGATGATCTGCACGGTCTTCGATTCGTCGCCAGCACCAACCTCAACAAACGCCGATGCATCCCTCAGCAGCGCAAGATTCGGATCGCGCTCCAGCGCGTCGATAATCATCTGTGAACCAGCGGAACGGATGTCATGGTTCCCGAGGACAGCGAACACGCCGAGCTTTGCTTCAAGCAGTGTGAGTTCGGCAACTAACCGGTCAGCTAGAGACCCGTCACTGTCAACGTAATCGCCCAGCAGCAGGACGATATCCGGAGATTCACTGTTCGATATTTGGACGGCACGGCGAATGTGCTCGGCTGTTACGAACTCGCCGAGGTGAAGGTCGGACAGTACCGTGATGCGAAATTCATATTGCCTTCCGGCGTCTCCTGCAGGGTGCGACCTGGCAATTCGGAATTTTCGGACGACGATCCGATTTCTGCCGATAGTAAATGCGTAAGCACTGGTCATCAACGCGAGCCCGCCGGCCGCCCAGAAGAAGGAGCCCGCCAGTGGCTCACCGACCGAATCGGAAACCGCCCACAAAGCAAGCAGTGCAAGTAAGCCAGTTCCGGCCCAACCCAGCGCCGCAAACCGCGCGATGAAGCCCAGCCACATCAGCCAGCGAATCGAGGTCGACCGACCGACTCGAACAAGCTCGCTGAAAATCAGCAGCACCGCAACGGCAGCGACGACCGAAAGTGCGTCGCTGTCGCCAGGCAGGTTCCCGAACCTGCCCCAGGAATAATCCAGCATGATCCACGCTTCGATCAGTACAGCCAGCAGCGCAACAAGCTGTCCCGACCTCATTATTCGGTCAACACCTATTTTCAGCACATATTTCGTCAATCGTTGTTTCCAGCGTTGTTTTGCGAACTCGCGGTTTCAGGGGGCATCGTCAATAAGCGGGCACCGGGAGCCGACAGCATCAGGGTAACGAAGTGCGTGTGAGTCTCCATACTTTTTGGGAACCAGTTAGCTTCTGGTAAAACCCGCCTGATTTTTGCCAATCCCCCGGATTAAAGAGGATCAAATAGCACCCCGAGTGATTATGCTCTGCACCGGAACCCCGGCACCCGACATGGCGCACTGGGGATCTTCGTTCCTTGTGGGAATTGGGGGCGAATGGCTTATGTTCGACTGCGGTCATGCGGCGAACTACATGCTTCACAAGGCCGGCTTTCAGTCGACCCAGGTCGATCGGCTGTTTTTCACCCATCACCACTCCGACCACGATGCTGACTACCCGTCGTTCCTGCTAACCCGCTTCGACATGTCGATCGGTAAGGAGAGCGAGCTCCAGGTTTACGGACCGACGCTTACCGAGCAACTGACCGAGAGACTGCTTGGCGAAGGGACGGGCGCGTACTGGCACGACATCGTGGCACGGACGCAGCACCCGCTCAGCGTGGCGGCATTTGTCGAACGTGGCGGTGTTCCACCGCGAAAACCGCCGAAGATCCACGCCCGGGACATTAAGCCGGGCACCGTCGCCACCGGTAAAAACTGGGAGATAACTGCGGCGCCGGTCGATCACGTGCAGCCATACCTCGATTCGCTCGCCTACCGCATTGATTCGGACGAGGGTTCGATTGTGTTCTCCGGCGATACCCGGCCATGCAAATCGCTGACCGACCTTGCGACCGGAGCGGACTTGCTGGTGATGGAGTGCATCAAGGTGGATGAAGACGTGATCCCCGGCTCACCCAGCTATGAAACAGAAACCGGCACGTTCGGCGCTGCCCAGACAGCTGTCGATGCCGGGGTCAAGCGGCTGGCGTTGGTCCACCAGCAGGCAAAGATGGAAGAGCCGGTCCGCAAAGCCCAGGCTATTTACGAGGTGAAGAGCCTGTACGACGGCCCGGTGGTGTGGGGTGAGCAACTGCTGGAGATACCCTGGGGCTAAGGGTGGACTGGTGGGCGTGAGGCAAGGCGCGCCGAGGTTGCATTTGTGTTGGCTAAAGAGGCGGACAGATCAACCCAGCCCCTAACCCCTCGGCAAAGCGAATCTCACTTCCGGAGCCACGGTAGGGGAACTAGAAACACATCTCGAAAACCTCGGTTATTCGTTTAAGCATGAGCAAATCGATGGGGTTTATCGGCAAGCGTTTTCACCCCCGTACTACAGCAAAAATGACCCGATTACGGAGCGAGAATATCTCGAACCGGACGCATATTTCCAGTTAATGGAGCACGATGAAATGGCCCAAGCGTGCGAGTTGTCCTCCGATGCCAAGACTCTTGCGATCTGGGCGATAATCATTGCCGGATTTCTCGCTTTGGCGTCGATTGTTATACAGGTGGCCGATTTCCTCGTGGACTCGTAATTGACACCCGGTATTCGGATGTTAGGAGGGGTTACCGTCGAGATTCATAATGCGATCTGAAGCCCATTGGAACTCCCTTTACGCGGCTCAACCCCCTCCCTGGTAGGGAGTGGGAACCAGTCAGAAGCGGTCGAGGCGTAGCAGCTCGATATCGTGGCGGGTTTCACCCCTGGTTGCCAGGTCGCCCATGATCTCGCCCACAACGCTCGCGAACTTGAAGCCGTGCCCCGAGAACCCGGCGGCAACTGACACCTGTGGATGATTAGGCAAGACACCGATGATGAAGTGTTCATCTGGCGAGTTGGTGAACATGCAAGTCGCCATTGTCATCACATTTCCGTTGGCCTTCGGGAAGTATTTGGCGGTTGCCGACCGGAGGATCTCTTCGTCTTCGCGCGTAATCCCTTTTCCCATGTGATCGGGGTCTGCGACTTCTTCCAGGTGGTGGTATTTACCGATCTTGAATCCCGGGATGCCAAACACCGGGAACCCGTAGTAGCGCCCTTCGTCGAAATAGGCGTTGAAAACGGGGAAATTCTCGGGTGTGAACAGCATCGGATCTTCGGGTTGAAGCCAGGCCAGCACCTGGCGTTCTGGCACCGCCAGTTCGGCCAGCGACGGGACCATGCCCGCAGTCCACGCACCCGCCGTGATTACGAGTTTTTCGGCGGTGTACTCGGCCCGGTCGGTGTGCACAAGTACGCCATCACCGGTGGGTTCCCAACTCAAAACGGATTCGCGTGCGTGGATTTCGGCACCTGCCGCAAGTGAGGCGTTCACGTAGGCGACGATACTGCGTTCCGCAAGCAAGAAACCTCCATCTTGCTGGAGTAGGGCCATGTGGCCGGGCGGCATCCGGTAACCGGGAAATCGCTGGTTGACTTGATCGTGATTTAAAACTTCGTGCGGAATGTCGTGGACGAGGCACGATTCAAGCGAGCCTTCGAAAACTTCATGTCCTGCCGGAGCGGCGTCGATCGAACCAATTCTGTACAGGAGTTTTTCGCCAGCAAGTTCTTCGATTTCCTCCCAGAGTTCATATGCCCGGCGCATCAGCGGTACATACGAGGGGTCTTCGTAGTAGGCCAGTCGGATTACCCGGTTGACTCCGTGCGACGACCCTTCTGCGTGCGGGATATCAAATTTTTCGAGCCCAAGCACTTTTTGGCCGCGTTTGGCAGCGAGGTCGTAGACAGTCGAACTGCCCATGGCACCAACACCCAGGACGATGCAATCGTAGTTGTTACTCAATGCGGAACTCCAGGAACCCGATCAAACCGGAAAATCGATCCAAAACTTCGTTTGAACCCGCGATTTGCAGGCGAACTTAGCACAGTGAAGAGGGCCAGAGCACGCGTGTTGGCGTCGGGGCAGTAGTAAAGTTCCGATTCGTCGCCGAAATGAAATCGCGGCAACGCGGCAGAACGGATACCAGATAGAGATGACCGAGACTTCCAGCGACCGTACATTGAATGGGGCAAGCCGACCGAATATCGTCCTGATAATGGCGGATGACATGGGATGGTCTGACCTGGGCTGTTACGGGTCGGAGATCCGCACACCAAATCTTGACAGGCTGGCCGCCGGGGGAATCCGTTTTACCCAGATGTACAACTCGGCGCGCTGCTGCCCTTCTCGCGCAGCCTTGCTGACCGGGCTGAATCCCCAGCAGACAGGGATCGGCTTCATGATCAATGATCTGGGAGTCCCGGCATACCAGGGCTATCTCAACGACAACTGCGTGACTATCGCCGAGGTCCTGAAGACCGCGGGTTACCGAACACTGATGGCCGGCAAATGGCACGCTGGCGGTGAGCAGGGGAACCTGCCCGATGGCTGGTATCCCGATATGCCGGGTTACCCTACCCCGCGGGGTAGGGGATTTGACCGGTTCTACGGCATTCTTTCGGGTGGTGGCAGCTACTACAACCCGAACATGCTGATGGACGATTCGACGAGGATCAGCGTTGAGACCACCGACTACCACTTTACTGACGCAATCGCTTCGAAAGCAACGCAGTTCGTCGACGACGCGATTCATCGAGACGAGCCTTTCTTTCTCTACATGGCCTTCACGGCACCCCACTGGCCGTTGCACGCATGGCCGGACGATATCGAGCAGTATCGCGGGAAGTACCGAAATGGTTGGGATGAGACCCGTATGAACCGCCACGAAGCGCAGCGGGGACTCGGAATAGTCGATCCGAAATGGCAGCTGTCGCCTCGTGATAGCGGGGTACTGGCGTGGGAAGAATCGCCCGACAAAGAATGGCGTGACCTGCAGATGGCTGTGTACGCGGCACAGGTCGAACAGGTCGACCGGGGCGTTGGGCAGTTGATGGACAAGATCAGGGAATCGGGCGAGGAAGACAACACGGTCGTCATGTTCCTTGCAGATAACGGTGGCTGCGCTGAGTTCCTCGCGGAAGACACCCCTGTCCCGGATCCGTCTCGTTACAACTACCCGACGGTTGACGGTCGTGTCGTCCGCACGGGCAACTCACCGAATATCGACCCCGGACAGCCGGACACCTTCGCAAGCGTCGACATTGCCTGGGCCAATGTGAACAACACGCCGTTCAGGTTGTTCAAGCACTTTACGCACGAGGGCGGGATATCCACGCCGTTCATCGTCAGCTGGCCCGCCGGGATGGGTGAAGGTGGGGCCAGCAACGGTTCTGTATTCAGCAACCCGGCGCACCTGATCGATATCAACGCGACATTGCTCGATATCGCGGGAGCGAGTTATCCCACGACTTTCAACGGGCACGACATCAAGCCGCATGAGGGCGAATCGTTCTCGGGTGTGTTGAAAGCCCAGGACTGGGAGCGGGACAGGCCGATCGCCTGGGAGCATGAAGGCAATCGAGCGGTACGCATGGGCGATTGGAAGCTGGTGAGCGAGATCGCCGATCAGGGCGATCCAGATTCAAAGGCGGTCTGGGAGCTTTACAACATCAGCGACGACCGTACAGAACTGAACGATCTGATAGATGGCGAGAGCGAACGCGCCGCAGCCATGGTCCGTTATTATAACGACTGGGCGGAGCGTTGCGAGGTTGAGGACTGGGCGGACCCCGGGTTCACGCTAAGGCCGAAATTGAACACGATAACGCGGCATAATCACGGCGGCGGACCGGTAATTCCCGCCCGCCTCGGCCCAAGGCGCGATCTTGCGCGGGCTTAGGCGATCGTCGGGCGTGCGGAGTGCTGCGAGATCCCGTTAGGCCCGGCGGCCTACTTAGTCGAGTGGGCTGCCCCGTGGTTGGACCAGTAAATTCAATCAGCACATTACCCGCTTGCCAGGCCCTACACTATCGTCGCATCATTCCCCCTCAACCTAGCCTTCTCCCAGAGGAAGAAGGAATGTAGGAAAAATCGATATGTCGCCATCGGCAGAACTGCATTACAAAACGATCGTTGAACTTGCGCCGCTGATCGAATCGCGTGAGCTTTCACCGGTCGATCTAACGCAGGAGATGCTTGATCGCATCGAGTTGCTCGACGGAACCTTGAAGGCGTACGCCACGCTCACGCCCGAACTGGCTCTCGACCAGGCCCGGCAGGCGGAGCAGGAGATAATCGAGGGCAACTACCGTGGCCCGCTCCATGGCATTCCGATAGCTGTGAAAGACCTTTGCAGCACGGCCGGTATCAGGACGATGGGCGGCTCGGCGGTGTTTGCCAACAACATGCCCGATTTCGACTCGACCGTGGTTGCGAAGTTGCGTGACGCAGGTTCGGTTTTACTCGGAAAATTGAACATGACAGAAGGGGCGATGGGTGGATATAACCCGAAGCTGCAGATACCTGAAAACCCGTGGCGCAGATCGCACTGGGCGGGCGCTTCTTCCAGCGGGTCGGGGTCGGCAACTGCGGCAGGACTGGCCTTTGGGACGCTGGGCAGCGACACCGGTGGTTCAATCAGGCACCCGGCGGCGGTGTGCGGGACCGTTGGCCTGAAGCCGACCTGGGGCCGGGTGAGTCGATACGGGGTCATGGACCTGGCGCAATCGCTCGACCACGTCGGGCCACTGACAAGGTCGGCGGCGGACGCAGGTATCGTCCTCCAGGCGATCTCAGGCCAAGATCCCAACGACGTGACGACCCTGTCCAAGGAGGTTCCGGAGATGCTGGTCGGCGTTGGAACAGGAGTCAAAGGATTGAAGATCGGCTGGGATGAAGACTATTCGACAGCCGATATGGAGCCGTCATTCGCCCGGGCCGTTGCAGCCGGTGTGCGGGTAATGGAAAACCTCGGTGCAGAGATCGTTCCCGTAAAGATGCCCGTGATTTTGCGTGAGGCAATGACGGCTTGGCCGGTTATATGTTCGAGCGAGGCGGCGGTCGCCCATTCGACCACATATCCGTCCAGGGCATCCGAATACGGGCCTTTCCTGAGGGGCTGGCTGGAAAACGGATCGGGCCATACGGCTGTCGAATACGCCAGTGCACACGGCCTGCGACTGGAACTGAACGGTGGTCTCAGGGACACGATGCGCGATATCGACGTCCTTGCGTGCCCGACCACCTCCAGAGCTTCATACCCGGTTACGCCTGAATATCTGTACGGTCCGATTCCGCCGGATCGGGATCCCTGGAGCAGTCGGTTCACAGTTCCGTACGACTTTTCCGGGCTGCCGACCATTGCCCTGCCGTGTGGGCTGAACGATGAAGGCATGCCGGTTTCACTCCAGTTTGCTGGTCATCACCTGGCAGAGCCCCTATTGATTAGAGTCGGCGATGCGTTTGAGCGGGCGACTGATTTCCACAATCTCCATCCACCGGTTTAGGATTCGGCCTGTTGAGTCATTACCGCCGTGGTGTAATCAACGCGAAGAGGAAGAAATATGAGCAACCGCTTTACCGGTAAAGTCGCACTCGTGGTTGGTGGAGCCCATGCAGATGAGAGCAAGTCGCTGGGATTCGCCGGGCTTTCCGCCCTCGAAATCGCGCGGGCTGGTGGAAAAGTGGTGATCGCCGATATTGACGACGAAGCGGGCGAGCAGTCGGCCGCGAAAATGCGCGATGACGGCCTCACAGCCAGGTACGTTCACCTCGATGTCACTTCGGAGCCGGACTGGGACGCGGCGGTCGAATCGACAGTTTCCGAGCACGGCCGTCTTGACATCACGATCATGGCCGCGGGGGTCAACGACCGCGGAAATCCGATCGAAACTACCGACGTCGATGTTTGGCAGCGCGTGATGGACGTGACAAATCTCGGCATGTTTCTCGCCGTGAAGTCGTCAGTTCGGCCCATGCGTGAGAGCGGAGGCGGGTCGATCGTCCTTATTTCATCAATGATGGCGAGAATCGTTCGCCAGAACTCGAGCGCTTATGCCACTTCACGCGCCGGCATGACTCATTTCGCTCGTTCGGCGGCGGTTCAGTACGGTCCCGACAACATCCGGGTGAACTCGGTTCTGCCGGGCTGGGCGGTCACTCCGTTCACGATCGATGCGTTCGATGACGAATGGATGGCGCAGATGGCAAAGCGCGTGCCGCTGGGTCGAGTCGCCGACGCATCGGACATAGCCGGGTCGATTCTGTTCCTGGCATCGGACGAGGCGGCCTACGTTACGGGGTCGGAGCTGCTTGTCGACGGCGGGGTAACGGCGTGGATTGGACCGGTTGGGTAGCGCGGTTGATCGACGAGATACGGTGTACGATCCTCTGGCATTCGGTCCACACACGATATTTCACCGTTTCGCTGGCAATTCAAGCGGTAAAAATGTATACACATGGCCATGACACAATTCGCAAGGTTGGTCGATCTTCGTCTGCTTTACCGGGCGTTCAAATACTCGGTACGCGGGTTGGCGTACGCGGCGAAACATGAGCGGGCATTTCAACAGGAAATCATCATCCTTGCTGTCGGTGTGATCGCGGCCATACTTCTGACCGATTCGAGCATTGAAAGGGCTGTATTGATCGGCTCGATCGCGATTGTGCTTGTGATTGAGTTGATCAATTCAGCGATTGAGGCTACGGTCGATCGGATCGGACCAGAGCGGAATCCGCTGTCACAGCGGGCCAAAGACCTGGGGTCGGCAGCGGTTTTGGTATCGCTCGCATCCAGTGTGGCTATCTGGCTAATAGTCCTTATTTAACCAGCCATCAGATTTCATCAGTCACATATTTGATCGACATTTATCAGCCTGGAATATTGGAGCGTGGTCCGTGGCAAAAAACCTGAATCTGCTGGTGACCGGTCTCAGCGGCGTGGTCGGCCAGGCGCTCAAGCCGGTGCTTGAAGAGCGCTATAACGTCAGCGCCCTCTCCCGCAGCGGTGTAGACGGCCTGCCGGACGGACAGGTGTTAAAAGCAAACATCGCCGAGTTCGATTCGATTCGCCCTGCCTTCGAGGGCGTCGATTGCGTGTTGAACCTTGCTGCCGATGGTGGAATGAGCAGTGCCGATGGCATGGATGGCGGCTGGGACACGATGCTGGAGAACAACATCGTTGGGGCATACAACGTTCTGGAAGCGGCCAGGCAGGCGGGGGTCTCGCGTGTGATCCTCGCCAGTTCAGGGGCTGCGGTGAACGGTTATGAGCGCGAGGAGCCATACAGTCGGCTCGTGGCGACCGGGCCTGAAGACATCCCCGAGTCGTGGAAGATGATCGACGAATTCGCCGAACCGAAACCGGTGAGCATTTACGGTGTTACAAAGCTGTTTGGCGAGGACCTTGGCCGATACTTTGCGCTTACGACTCCGTTATCGGTTATCAACTTGCGGATCAGTAGCTGCGGCCCTGACGATGTCCCGGGGGCAGGCCGCGGGCAGGCCAACTGGGTGAGTCACCGGGACCTGCAGCAGCTGGCAATCAAGTGCATCGAAGCACCGGCCGATCTGAAGTTTGACATTTTCTGGGCGACATCCAATAACAAGCGCGGATATCGCGACAACAGTCACGCGAAAGAAGTCCTCGGCTACGCGCCGCAGGATGGCGTGAGGTAGACGCCTGAATTGGAGCGGAACTCACCAGTTCGTGACTGAACCGTCCCGACGGTGCAGCATTGTGCTTATGAAGTTATCGGCGTGCATCGGGCTGTTTGCTATCGCATCTTCATCGACATCTACGCCAAGGCCCGGTCTATCAGGAACTTCCATCCTGCCGCCAACGGCCCTGAACTGTCCCGGATACAACTCGTCGTGTTGTACTTCGATCTCTTCGGAGCGCTGGAACATTTCGAGCCATGCGAAGTTGGGTGTTGCCATCGCCAGATGCGCGGTTGCCGCGGTGTTGATGGGACCCAGCGGATTGTGCGGCATCAGGTCGATGTAGTGTGTTTCGGCCCAGCCGGCAACTTTCTGGGCCTCCGTGTACCCACCAACGATTCCCAGGTCGACCCGGGCAAAGTTTGTCAGACCTCGCTCGATGTATGGAGCGAACTGCCACTTGGATGAAAACTCCTCGCCGACCGCAAACGGCATCGGGGTCATGGCACGAAGGGTTTCGTACGCTTCCGGGCTTTCGTCCCTGATTGGCTCTTCGACAAAATCGAGTGTGCCTTCAGGCATCTTCTGGCAGAACGAAGCGGCTTCGGCGACACTGAGCCTGTGGTGGTAGTCGATGCCAATCACGACCTCTTCTCCAAGCGTTTCCCGCGCTTTTGTGAGCCATTTCGCGTTGTCGGCGATATCGGGGCGGGGTTCGAAAGTCGCGTCGTCATAGCCTTCGACTCCCCCGTGCACCGAAAGTCTCATGCATTCCCAGCCGTCGGCAACCAGTGCCTGGGCTTTCTCGATCATCTCTTCGCCGGTCTTCGCTCCCGTGGTAGCGAAGCACTGGACCCAGTCGCGCTGGCGTCCGCCAAGCAGCTGGTAGATAGGGACACCGAGTTTTTTGCCGATGATGTCGTGGAGTGCGATATCGATGGCCGACATGGCTGCCGTGACTACGCGGCCGCCCTCAAAGTAGGCGCTGCGGTACATTTCCTGCCACATGCGACCGACCTGCATGGGATCTTTGCCAATCAGCCACTGGCTGAAGTGCTCTGTGACGCCCTTCACGCCAAGCTCTCGCCACGAGGTCCCGCCTTCGCCCCAGCCATAGATTCCTTCGTCGGTTTCAATTTTCACCAGGAAAACGTTCCTCCATACTGACCATGCGGGGTACGGCTTAATGGCGGTGATTTTCATTGGAGGTGGCTCCGTGCGGGCTTGGTGGTGGCAGCAGACATCTCGGCGGCCCTGCTGCGGCCGCATCTTACGCCCTCGAAATGTGATCTGCATCGACCTTCACGTCTTCGAACCGAGTACCGAAAACGTGTTTTCATTCAGGGTGTGGCAACAGCGGCATCACCCCCGCTCAGCTACTCTCGTCTGATGAACAAAACCCTGATTTCAATCATCGCGCTTACCACACTGCTTTCCGTCTTCGCTATCGCCTGTGGATCGAATTCAGGTGACGGCCCGCATGAAGCCGACCTGCTTCGGAAGATCACTGCTTCCGATCGCATATTCACCGCGGAAGATTTTCTCGCAATCGGAATGAAAAAATCGAAAGAATATGACGTTACCGGCCTGACGGGTGCGACTTCGGCCATCTACGGGTTCTGGAAACCGGGTGGTGGAGAATCGGTAGAGTACGAAATACGGTTCTACCCGTCGCACGACGAAGCAGTCTCGAACGGTACGAGCTTTGCCGATGAGGTCACGGGGCCAGACGGTGCGGTAGCCAGCGACGATGTCACTTGGAAAGAGGGGACGCGCGACCGGCGGACTTCGGGTTTCACCATCGGCGGTGGCGGGGGGAGTCTGGCGGTGAAATATGGCGACTACATTATCCACTCAAACGTGTTAATTCTGTGCCAGGGGCGCGACAGCGCGCAATCGCTTGACCGTTGCTGGGCGCTGATAAACGGGGCGCTTGGGATCGGCGGGTAGCATTATTCCGGGCGACAGTGCACGCGAAATGACGAAACATGAATATCCACCGTGCTGGCGCAAGTTACTCCGCGGCGCGGTGTAAAGACGTTTGTTGGTACAGAATTGTTCAGTGTCGTGCGCCAGAGGAAGGGAAATACCGCGGTGGTCGTTCGGATGTTTTGGTTCCGGCCCGCTATTTCGCAGCATCCCGCACTTTTGCCGCCTGTTCCCTGATCGATTCGGCCCTTTCGGCGAGGAGCGCGCTCGAAGCCGACAGAACAGAGACCGGATTTGAGGCGATAAAACTGTCGGTCTCCTCGTCCCACGAGAACAGTTCCGATGCGATCTGCACCCCGTTCTTCACCCCGGTGATTTCGTGCACGCTATCGATGCGCCGCCAGTAACTTTCCATATCCTCACCGAATCTGAGGATGTGCACGACAAACTGGATCGTCGAGGCGTCGGCATCGGAGACCTCGTTCTCGACACAGATCTGCCGGAAGACATCGTCGACTCCATCGGCATGCATCGTCGTCGCCAGCGAAAAACCTGTGTTCAACGTCGTAAACAGGACTCGGACTGGCTCACCCCAGATGTAGCGAACTGGACGATGGTCGCTGATCTCCCCGACTTCCAGGTACCCCCCATCGGGTGACTTCGCGTACTCGTTCATTTCATCAACCTCGCCGTTCATTTCATGTATCGGTGTTCCGACTGGCACGTGATCGAGCATTGCGAAAAGCACCGTGCTTTTGCCGGCATTTTGCGGTCCGGCAGCTGAAACGAATGACCGCTTTTCTTCGGCGATCGCCCACAGTAGCGCCGCCATATGTTCGTCCATCGTGTTGTTGGCCACGAGGTCGACAAGGGTTATTTCAGGGATAAGTCACTCCTATGCGGTGAGTATTTGGGGGTTTTCGGGGGAATAACGGTCGGTATTTCGCCAGAGTGATCAGGGGTTGGCCCCGTGCATATTGATCCACAATTTAGCGAGGTCGATACACTGCATGAACTCGACACCATCGTGCTGCTTGATGTGCTGTATGAGCCTGTCGAGTGCCTCGAGTCGAGCGAATCTACCGGTCGTGTGGGGGTGCATTGTCAGCATAAACGCCCGGCCCTCCCGGTACGCCCCATCGAACTCCCACTGCCAGGCGGTGAGCACGTCGTTCGGCGTTGACATCGTTGCGGTCCGACCGGCAACGGGCATGTAGGTGTAGTAGGGGGCGTCATCAAGCGACCAGTGGACGGGCAGTTCAACGATACGCCTGTCTTTTTCGCCGACGTAATACGGGATGTCATCGCCCATCAGGCTCGAATCGTAGACGAACCCGCGATCATGAAGAAGCTGGAGTGAGTTTGCCGAAAGTTCCCATGATGGAGAACGGTATCCCTGCGGTCTTTCGCCTGTGATCGATTCGAGAATGTCGGAAGCATGGTCGAGGATTTGTCCTTCATCTTCATCAGGTTCCAGCGATGAAGGCGGTTCGTGCAGGTAGCCGTGGTGCGCTACTTCGTGCCCGCGTTCCCCGATGTTTTTCAGCAGTTCACGATTGCGCTCGGCCACCCATCCGGGAATGAAAAATGTGGCCGATATATCGTGTCTATCGAGCAGTTCGAGAATCCTGGGCGTGCCGGTTCTTGGGCCGAATTCGCCCATTGAGATCGCGCTGGGATGGTCGGCGAGCTCGGGGTTTCGGCGCAGGGTTGCCGACGGGCCGTCGATGTCGAAAGTCAGCGTTACAACGCACCGGGTTTTACCGCCCCAGAGAGAAGTCAATGCTGCTCTCGACTTCCTGCTTGATACACCGGATTACTGGCCGTGTTCGATCTGTTCACGCTGCCAGGAGTAGTCGACCTTGCCGGCATAGAACTTATCGGGGTTTTCGATTGCCCACAGCTGTTTTCGCATGTTCCAGTTTTCCGGGTCCAGAGCGATACCCGCTCGCCACACCGAGCGCGCCTGCACGATCTCGCCTGACTGGTAATGGGCCAGTCCCCTCTCAAAGTGGTCAGAAGCCGGGCCATCGAACGTGGCCTGTGAGAGTTTCAATACCTGACCACCGGAAATGAACGCGAAAACAAGGCCCGCGGTCTCATCTTTTTTGATATCGAACCCACCGTATTGCTGAAACTGCAATTTCCCTTCTTCGTCTACGAAAATACCGTTCGGGATGGCGCGATAGCCGAAAATCCTGGCCAGCGAATTTTCTTCGTCCACTACGGTCACGAACTCGGCCCCGGCCTGTTCATGGTAGGGCCGTGCTTTATCGGGGCCTTGAAGATCGACGGCAACCGAAAGAATGTCGCCATTATTCGACCTGATGTCTGCGTACATCTGCTGCCACACGGGCAGCTGTTCACGACACGCTCACCATGATGCCCAGAAGAATATGACCAGCCGCTTGCCCCGGTAGTCGGATGGTCTGACCATCTCACCGGTTACCGAACGCAGTTGAAAATCTGGAATCTGGGTCCCTTCGGACACGCTGGCAGGTATCCTCGCCGGCATCACACTTCCCCCACGTTTTACAGCTCGTCTCCGGACGGCGTCGCGCCCATCGGGCCGTGACGAGGCACATCGTACGCCTTAATTGGGGGTAAAAATCTTGTATTGGTCTCTTGCTTCCGGTCGTATTCCGAAACTGACTTCCTGCAAGAATGTATTTGGGCCAGGCAATGCGCCTGGTGATCCGCGCCCGTTACGAGTGACGGCGGAGAGTGGACGAGCCGAGCATCAGCACAACCGTGGCTACGAGAAGAATGAGGCCCACTATTACCAGGGTCGTCTGGGCACCCAGAGTGTCGACGGCATACCCCATGGGCAGCGCCCCGAGAGGCATCAGCCCGTAACTCATCATGTTCAGGCTCATAACCCTGGCCCTGAAAGCGTCGTCGGTGGCCTCGATGACGAGGGATTCACCGAGTGTCATTCGAACCGCGCCAGCAAAACCTATTCCGACCATGACCGCCAGTCCCACGATATAGCTGCCCGATACCGCCAGCAGGAGCATGGCGACACCGGACCCACCGATACCGAGGACGACTATGATCGGTCCTCTACGGTGGCCTGCCCGGAGGTTGGCGGTGAGTACAGTCGCAAGGAGGCCACCAACCCCCATCGCTGCCATAAGCCAACCGATTTCGGCGGCGTCGATGTCGTACAACCTTCGCGTAAACACTGGAATCTGCATTCGGAACGGCATTGCGAGTAGTGCGGAGGTCAGGCCGGAAATCAGGAGAATGAACACGAGTCGGTTCCGGCAGGTGTATTGCATTCCTTCTTTGATGTCTGAAAAAACGTTCTTTTTAACCCTTTTCAAATCAGGCATGAACTTCGGGAGCCGAGAGGTGAATAAAACTGCAAGCACCGACATCCCCGCGACGGCAAAATAGACCGCCTCAGGCCCGGCAACAAGGTAGAGAACCCCCGCGATACCCGGGGCTATGATCGTCATGATCCCCATTCCGGCAGCGTTCAGTGCCACTGCGTTCGTAATGTTTTCCTTGCCCACCATACCCGGCAGTATCGCCTGCCGCGCCGGCATCTGGAAAGCGAAAGTCACGCCCTGCAACATTGAGCCGAAGAAGAGGTGCACCCAGTGGATCGAATCGGTTGCGATGAGGACCGCTATCACCAGCGCGAGTACTGCGGCGCCAGCCTGTGATATCTGGATTACCAGCCTACGCTCCAAACGATCTCCCGCGACCCCACCGAACAGCGACATCATTAGTATGGTGGGTGCAAAGCCCATGGCGACGAGTCCGGTGATGAAAGCACTTCCTGTGAGATCGTCGACGAACACCGTCTGGGCGATGGCCTGCATCTGGAATCCGCCCATTCCCAGCATCGATCCAGCCCACAAGTATCGATAACCGGGGTGTTTTAGCGATTCGAAGGTGTGCGATATATCGAAGACCGCGCGAGCACGGGTGCCGGTTGGGGTTTTCGGAGTGTCAGAGGTAGACGACGCGGCGATTGGATTTGAGCGCGTTTGCGGGCTGTCGCCTGTGCTGGTCGAGTGCTCTTTCGCCATTTCTCCATCATAGACCTCGTGTGCGTGTTCGAACCTACGCTCGCCAATAACAAGTGTTTACCAGTGCGTTGCGCAGGAGCGACGACCAATCCTGTCCGCACCTTTACCAGTCGAGGGTGTATGTGTAGTATCCGGCCAGGGGGTATCAGAAATGACAACAGTCCAAGCGCGCGCCGACTACCCGCTGGTCGCCCACCTGCTTCGCCGTGCGGGTTTTGGTGGCACTTCCGAAGAACTGCATGACCTGGCCAGCGTCGATTACGAAGTGGCGGTCGACAGGCTGCTTGACGCCGTGGATACCACTTCACTGCCCGACGACCTAATCCGGCGTTATCACATCGACCAGTCAGACCTACGCACTCGCCCTAGCGCGGGTTCTTACTGGATAGGCAGGATGGTCACCACAGATGCTCCGTTCGTCGAGAAAGTGGCGCTCTTCTGGCACCGGGTGTTCGCAACCGCGCAAACAAAGCTCATCCAAGGCAAGGTGATGAGCACACAGATCGAGATGTTTCGCGAATACGGACTCGGCAGCTTCCGCGACATGCTCGTCCAACTCTCCAAAAACCCGGCGATGATCCTCTTCCTGGACAATCAGGACAATCACCGGGATGCCATCAATGAGAACTACGGGCGAGAGATTTTAGAACTGTTCTCGATGGGCGTTGGCAACTACACCGAGGAAGACGTGAAAGAGTGTGCCCGGGCGTTTACCGGCTGGACGGTTGCCAACACGGACTACATGGCCCTGAAGATGCGCAATAACACGATGCGACCGTATGGCTACATTGCCTGGCAGTTCAAGTACGACGAGTCGGACCACGACGATGGCGAGAAGACGTTTCTTGGCAAAACCGGAAACTTTACCGGCGAGGACGTGATCGACATTATCTGCGAGCAGCCGGACACGGCAGCGTTCGTGGCGCGCCATATGTACCACTACTTTGTGGCTGACGAATTGCCAGTTCCACAGTGGCCGCATTTCCCACCGAAAGACCCCGAAGCGATCAGGGTAATGACTGACGCCTACTTCGAGTCCGGGTACAGCATCAAGGCGATGCTCAGGGCCCTGTTTCTTTCGGAATCGTTCAAGGCTGAGGCTTCAAGATATGCCCGGGTTAAGAGTCCTGTGGAACTTGTTGTGGGGACGTTGCGGTTGGCCGGCGGTTACGAGCGGCCGGGAGCAGATGTTTACCGGGCGACGGCTGCGAGCGGATTTATGGGTCAGGACTTGCTCGCTCCGCCCAGTGTCGAAGGCTGGATGGGCGGCAGCGACTGGATATCGACCGGCACGATGGTGCAGCGCGTGAATTTCGCAAGCGGGGTCGTCGGTGATCTCGAACGACCTGGCATTCGGGAACTCGTCAACGAAATTAAGGCTCAAGCCGGTCATGATGCGACTCCGGAAGCGCTGGTCGATTCGTGCCTGAAACTACTGGGGCGACTCGACGTGTCGGACGAGACACGGTCCGGGCTGGTGGCTTTCGCTGGCCACGGGGAATCGTCAGAATCCGCATCCCCCGGTGACTCTGACAAGGATCACCAGATCGTCTCCATATTGCAGTTGATTGTTGCTACACGCGAGTATCAGCTTGTGTAAACCATGACTACCAAAACAGGCACAGAGATAAAAGTAAATTACGTCGATACAGTCGGGTTCGGTGCCGACGTCGGCGGTCGTGGATTCCACCTTCCGGTCGATCTTTCCGTCCGGTCTGACGGCCGCGTGTTTGTGATAAATCGCAGCCCGATGCATCGACGGGGAATACGTGTTGGCATTTGCGATGTCGCACACGGCTGGTACGGGGAGTTCGGTAGCGATGGCAAGGGGGATGGACAGTTCACGAGTCCGACGGCGATCACTCACGGACCAGACGACCGTGTTTACGTGGCAGACGAAGAGTTGAATCGCATCACCGTTTACACACCAGACGGAGAATATGAATCGAAATGGGGTGAGGTCGGAAGTGCGCCCGGTCAGATTCACGGCCCTTCTGCACTCAAGTTCACTGCAGAAGGTGATCTGCTGGTCGTCGATCACCAGAACAACCGAATCCAGAGGATGTCGCCGAACGGCAAATACATCTCCAGTTGGGGCAAGCCCGGTTTCGGTGAAGGCGAGTTTAACCTGCCATGGGGTCTCGACCTCGATGCTTCGGGGAACGTTTACGTCGCCGACTGGCGGAACGACCGCGTCCAGCGGTTCTCACCTGATGGCGAGTTTATCGATATGTTCGGCGTTCACGGCAACGGGGATAATCAGTTCAATCGACCTTCGGACGTCGCGGTCGATGACGACGGTTTCATTTATGTGGCCGACTGGGTGAACCAGCGGGTGCAGGTGTTCGATGCCGGGTGGAACTTCCAGGCTTCTCTGAGGGGGCAGGCGACGGTATCGCCCTGGGCACAGGAGTATCTCGAAGCGAATGCCGACGAGCTCGACGCCCGATCGCGTTTCAACCCTTATATCGAGGTCGACACCGACGTCCCGCATGAGGTTTCGGCGAGGGTCGAGGCGTTTTTCTGGGACCCTATAGCAGTTGAGATCGACCCTGATGGCAGGTTGATAGTGGCCGATTCGCTGCGGCACCGCCTGCAGGTCTACAAACGGGCTTGAGCATTACCGGGAACAACAAGAACAACAGGCATCCAGTAGAACCGGATCAGGAGTGCCAGTATGGCGAATAAACGAGAAAAAGTGCTGGTTGTCATTCAGCTTTCGGGCGGGAATGACTACCTCAACTGCATCGTGCCATTCGAAAATGGTCTCTATAAAGACGCCCGCCCGCACATCAAGATCACCGATGACGAGGTTATTCCGCTGGACAATGGATACGGTCTGAACCCCGGAATGGGCGCGATAAAAGACATCTATGACCGGGGTAACCTTGCGATCATCCACGGCATTGGATACCCGGTGCCCAACCGCTCGCACTTCCGTTCGATGGATATCTGGCACACCGCCGAGCCGGCCGCGGTCGGTTCACAGGGTTGGCTGGGACAGGCGGTCCGCGATCTCGACCCCAACGGCAGCAACATCGTGACTGCCGTGAATTTTGGCAATGGCTTGCCCCGCGCACTCGCGTCTCCGGGTGTGCCGGTTACTTCAGTTGGCGACCTGGAGAGCTACGGGCTGCTTACAGGCGTGGTCGGCGATCGTCAGCGCTTGATGGCGTTGAATGCGTTCAGTCGCATGTACACCCCGGTGATGGGTGGCGATGCAGTGATGGAGTACCTGGGCAAGACGGGTCTCGACGCCATGCGGGGAGCCGACATCATCAAAGAGGCACCAGCAAATTATTCTTCGAATGTCGAGTACCCGGACAATCCGTTCGCACAGAGTTTGAAGGGCGTCGCACAGGTCCATATTGCCGATCTCGGAACCCGTGTTTTTTACACCCAGTACGGGAGCTTCGATACTCACACCGATGAGGTGTCGCTTCAGAGCAGTCTGTGGAGCGATATTTCAAGCTCGGTTGAAGCCTTCTACCAGGACCTCGAGGAACACGGGCTTGGCGATGAAGTTACGGTGCTGATGTTCTCGGAGTTCGGCAGGCGTGTGAAAGACAATGGCACGGGGACGGACCACGGTTCGGGTGGCGTGGCGTTCGTGATGGGTAACCAGGTGCAGGGTGGGCACTACGGGGAATATCCGTCGCTCGACCCGGCAAAGTTGGTAGAGGGCGACCTGGCCTACAACTTCGACTTCAGGGGTCTTTACACGGATATTCTCGAGGATTGGCTGGAGGTCGAGGCGAGGCCCATCGTCAACGGTGCGTACGAGAAGATCAGACCGTTTGGTTAAATCTGAGTTCGCCAGATCCTTAAGGTGATCAAGCCCAGGCTGTGACCGGTCGGTGCACCAATTTGCCGTGTCCCAGGGCTCGCGGCTGTCGGTCTATTGGGGAACTGAAGATGAACGTGGATGTGGGTGCCGTCAGACTACTGGGCGCGGTGTTTCTATTTGTATTCGTTGCCAGCCTGCTCAGTGAACGCCTACTTGCATCGGCAGTCAGATCCGGCAGCAAGTCCGAAATACTGGTGAATATCTCAGAGCGCCTTACCCTGATGCGGATCAGCAACCTCATTGCGCTGATGAACTGCGTCGGAATCGTCGTTCTGGCAGCCTTACTCTATGTTGTGTTCTACGGGCCCTGCCGCGAGCCGTCTCCAGAGCGCCCGGGGGTCGTTCCCGAAAGACGATCTGTTCTTCCGCGAATACCTGTTTGCCAAATGCTTGGAACAGGGAATTCACCGCCAGTACGGGGAGCCGGTGCTCGGTGAAGGCTGGGCACCGCTTCGAGATCGGTTGACCGAAGCCTTTGGTCAGCCGTGGACAGGCGCCTGAGAACGAGTTCGCAGTGCGATTTCATTCAATGGATGAATTACCACAGTAGTTCGGGGATTCGGGACGGTACCTGCCGCCCTGGTGATCCGCCCAACTGAGATCGTTCGTATCTCCGGGGGGACAGCGGACTGGTTTCACCGTAAACTCAACATACAGCACGATTGGCGCAAGAGCGCGATTGAGCAAACGCCAGCTTCACATAACGAGCACACGGCCAGTTAGAAAATGAACATCTTCAAACGCACACCAGCTGCAGTACCGGCACCCGAAGACTGCCTCCCCGGCCGTTCGACGCCCATCCCAACGGCATCGGAGCACTACGTAACTGGACGACCGATAAAACCCCCGTTTCCCGCGAACATGCGATCGATCGTGTTCGGCATGGGCTGTTTCTGGGGTGCGGAACGCCTTTTCTGGGAGGTACCGGGTGTTTACACGACCTCTGCCGGATACGGCGGGGGAACGACTCCAAACCCGACATACGAGGAGACATGTACGTCACGCACTGGTCACACAGAGGCGGTAATTGTGGTTTTCGATCCCGCTGAAGTAGACCTTGAGGCGTTGTTCAAGGTGTTCTGGGAGAATCACGACCCGACTCAGTACATGGGGCAGGGTAACGATATCGGCAGCCAGTACCGGAGCGCCATCTACGCCGCCGACGATGAGCAACAGGCTGCGGCAGTGGCAAGTCGAGATCGCTACCAGTCAGAGCTACAGGACTCCGGTTTCGGGAAGATCCAGACTGAAATCGCGATGGCGGGCGAGTTTTACTACGCCGAGGAGCCACACCAGCAGTACCTGGCGAAAAACCCGTATGGATACTGCAACCACGGGTTCTGCCAGGTGGCCTACAGCCGGTAGGGTGCTGGATGGGGGCCAGGAATCACCAGAGCCGTATCCGTTAGTTGCCGGGTATCCGGGCGAATCTTGGGAATGAACCTGGCGGCAGCATTGCGAAGTCGACCACAGTGAGTTCACTGATTTTTTCTCTTGTTCCGTCCTCGTGTTCGAGCCACCTAGTCTGCCGCTGTATCAATTGGTTGGCGATCTGATATTCAAATTCACCAGCAGGAAATATTACGCGCGGTCGATCTAGCATCTCCCCACTAACTCCAGTCAGCCCCCTTGCGAACTCCCGTTCAATTTTTGTCAACGTGTTTGCAACATCTTGAGCGAGATTGCGCTCGAGTGATTGAGATGTCGCCCATGATTCTCCAGATGCGATATCCACCCAGGTGTCGCCAATTGCCGTAGCCAACAAGTTCCCATCAATCGTCACCTGACGACCAAAAACATTCACTACATTGCCCAGTGAATCGGTACTCTCCCATGTTTCCACGACGATAGATTCTGGGTAGTTGTTGCAAACATCCTCAGGTTTGGAGATGAGTGGACCGCTGCAGTTGAGTTTGTGAACACCAGCCTTGTTTGACAGTTGAACTCGCCTAATCGAACAGCGACTTGCGCTGGGCGAAGTAAGGCTTTTCGAACAGCAGCTTTTGCCGCTCCGTCAACTCAACGCTCTTCGGTGGTTCCATGTAGTGCGGACCCCACGATTGCTGCGCTGGGCTGAACTTGAACAATAACGACCGACGCACGTGGTCGGCCCGCCACGGAGCAGTACCGTGAGTCAGTGCCTCGGTGAAAACCACGACTGAACCGGCCTTCAGCTCGGGGTTGATAACGGCCGGACCGTTTTCACTCAGTACCATGAACTCCCCGGGCAACGGGAAGTTGCTCTTGTGGCTCCCGGGGATGCACATGAAACCGCCACCCGTCTCGCGACCGGTGTCCGTCAGGTTGAACGAAACAACCGTTAGTCCGTTAAAAACTTCGCCGTTGCTGTAGTGAAAAAACTCGGGCTGGTCGTACGGCACCGCGCCACCGTGAAGTCTTAGCCCCTCTGTGCCGTTGCGCATGTGGATCCCGTAGAGGTGGTCCACGCGGAAACCGTCACCGAGGACCCACCGCAGAGTATCCATCACGCGGTCGTGGTCGAGCAGGTTGCAGAACTCCTCGCCCCACTCCAGAAATCCCGCCGCCGATTTTCCTCCCAGCTCGGGGGTGCTGCTACCGAACCGGGCCTCTTTCGTCGTGAGTCCCGGTTCCGGAAGACCCTGCCCGTCGATAAGACGGTTCAGACGGGCCACTTCGCCAGCGGTCAGAACGTCCTCCAGGATCAGGTAGCCGTTCAGATCGAAAAGGTATTTCTGGACCGAGTCGTTGTTCACCGGGAAAGTTCCTCGCAAGTGTGTTGCATGAAAAATATAGTGCCGACCAGATAGTCAGCTACGGACCATGTATCGCTTCGGAAATTTGGCGACAACCGAGTAGAGAATATCAACCATGTTCGCAAGACGTACCTGTGACACCTGCGAGCAAAGTTGGTAGGCAGCGAGCCGGTCGAAACCGTAGTCTGTTGAAAGCCAGGTGACAAGATCGAAGAACGCTATTCGAGCGGCGTCCTCCATCGGTCTCGCGTTACCAACGGACATCAAGAAGTCGTCGGAAATCACCCGTGGCGTTGGGGTTGCATGACCCTTAATCAGATCGACCGTAATTATGCCGGTTGTAGGCACCTCGGCTGCGACCCCGCTCACCTCCCCATCGCCCTGCGCGGCGTGGCCGTCGCCAATGAACAACAGGGCGCCTTTGACGTTGACCGGCAGGTGGACTGTGTTACCAGGGCAGATGTCGGCCGCATCCATGTTTCCTCCGTGAAAGCCCGGCGACAGGGTTGAAATCGCTTCCAACGCGGGTGATGTTCCGATAGTGCCGTAAAACGGTTCCACGGGAATCAGGGGGATGTTGAGGTTCGGGTCGTACATCATCCCGGCCTCACCGATCGGGTGCAGCATGATGCTCTGCGGAAGGGGGTCGTTCAATACGCGGGTGTAAACGGTTCCGCACAGCCCGCCGAACTCCGGGATCAAACAGCTCACGGCGTAGTCGCGTGTGATGGTTATTTCGTCGATCGTTACGGCGAGCGTGTCGCCCGGTTCCGCGCCTTCGACGTATATAGGGCCGGTACAGGGGTTCACGTACGGCAACTGGATAATCTCTGCCAGATCGAGGTCGGAAGAGTCGATTCGGTTACCGAACGCGTCGAGCGTCGAGACCTGAAACGTCTCTCCGGGCTGAACCGTGGCGATAGGTTCCTGGTACGGACCCATTACCCACGCGAGTTTTTCAGTCGCCGGAGGAATAATGTTTTGCAAAGTTCTGTCCTGATTCGATTCTTCACGCACTCGATACGTCAATGGCGATGGATAAGCGCCGGCTCGAATCCCTTACAGCCTAGTGCACAGCCGCGGCCGGTGCGGCGGCGCGTTCGTTGACGAGTTTGCCTTCGGCGAAGCGCCGCAGGTTGAACGGTTTTATCAGGTCGGGCGTCTTGCCGGTGGCGATCAGTTCGGCCATGGTATAACCGCCGATCGGACCCGCTTTGAAGCCCCAGGTGCCCCAGCCGCACGAAAGCAAGAACCCTGGCTGACCATCCACTTCACCCATGATCGGGGCATAGTCCGGGCTCATGTCGCAAAGTCCCGCCCACTGCCGCAATACGTTCACTCCCCGCAAGAACGGGAACAGTTCGAGCGTGTTCGCAGCGAGTTCCTCGAGGGTGTGAAGAGTCGAGCGCTGGCTGTAGCTCGAATACGGATCGACGCCGCCACCCACAACTACTTCACCGCGGTCGGTCTGGTACACGTACACATGCAGGTTCGCAGATGAGACCGACCGGTTTATGAACGGTTTAAGTGGCTCCGTAACGAAGGCCTGAAGCGGGTGGGTTACGAGGGGAAGTGTGAGATTGACCATCCGGGCAATATTCGAGCTCCAACCTGCGGTCGCACTCATCACGGTATCTGCCCGTATCCTCTGGCCGCCAATGTCTACCCCGGTAACCCGTCCACCTTCTCTGACAATGCCCGTAACCTCGGTGAAGGGGTGGATTTCGACGCCCAGACGATCGGCCCCACGACCGTATCCCCAGACAACGGCGTCGTGCCGTACCACTCCTGCTGACGACTGATAAAGCGCCGCCATTACCGGCAGGTTCTTGCCCCTGCGGAGATCAATAGCGGGAACCAGTTTCTTGATTTCGGAAGGGCCGATCATCTGGCTATCGACGCCGAGCAGCCTGTTTACTCCAGTCCGCATGCGCAGGCCAAATACGGCGGAATCGGTGTGGCCAAGGTCGAGTCGACCCGACTGGTCGAACAAAAGGTTGAAGTCGAGTTCTTTTGAAAGGTCTTCGTACAGCTTCAAACTCTCCCTGAAAAACGGAACGCCCTCCCTGGTCAGGTAGTTGGCGCGAATGATCGCCGTGTTGCGTCCGCTCGCGCCGCCGCCGACATAGCCTTTGTCGATCACAGCGACGTTTGTAACGCCCTGCTTCGCAAGGTAATACGCCGTCGACAGCCCATGAACGCCGGCGCCGATGATTACAACGTCGTACCGGTCTTTTAACGGATATCGCCGCCACATCGTGTTGTGGGTAAAGAGCTGCACGGCTAACCGCTCTGTCCTTGCTGTTGCAAACGCCTCAATGCCGCATCGCCGAAGGGAACCACTGCTCCAGGTCCGAGTGATTCGAGGACTACTTCCCACATGTAGACGCCGTACTCGCGAGCAACATACAACTCATATGAGGGCGTGGTGTTGGTGATGTCGATCCTGAGCAATGTTGCGTGCACCTGTGCAAACCCTGCCTGCGCGCACGAATTGTTGGGCGTATGGTTTTCACGCAGATCGAGGTCGGTGAGCGAAGCGATGACTTCACGGGCACGTGGGCCGACGATTTTTATCCCCGCCAGACCGGAGGTTACATCGGTGATGTATCGACATGGATCTCCGGTTGGCGAGATTCCTGCCTTCCAGCTATCGACTGCTGAGGGTGGGCCGATGGCGAGTGCTTCCTCGGTCGTCAACCGGGCGATCAAAGAGTCGCCGTCTCTGTGTACCGAGCCGATTGTGGGCGATCTTTCGCCAAGCACGTCGTCGAGCCGGACCGACTTGATGTTTACGACCGATCTGCCAGAGATGTCGCACACGCCCGCTGATCGCGTTACAGCCTCTGATTCTTCCTCGGAATCGGCGTATCCGTGAACCACTTGCCAGCCGGCTACGTCGATCATGGTTGCACCCGATTGCACGTGTATTGCATGCAACGCGCCGAGGCGGGAGGGTTTTTCGGAGGTGGTCATTACATCACTCTCTCAGCTTCAGCCCGTCCGGGTCGTATACAGGTTTCAGTGTGACGATGGCCGGTGAATCGGTCTTGCCGCTGCGAATGAATATCTCTGCACCCTCTCTGGCAAGCTTTTCGGGCACCCATGCCAGCCCGAAGCCCTTATCAAGTGTCGGGCTCAGGCGAGAACTGGTCACCCGACCGATTGGTACACCGTTCTTCACAATCGGCTGTCCATCCTCGGGAACGAACCTGTCGTGCATCACGAAGCCAACGAGTTTTTCTTCCGACGGGCGTGAACGGTTGGCCACGAGGCCGCTCCGACCTATGAAGTCGGGCTTGTCGAACCTGACGGCCCAGCGCATTCCAGCGTCAAGCGGATCGGACGCGGCATCGGTGTCCTGGCTCACGATAATGTGACCTTTTTCCAGTCTCAGGACGCGCTGCGCCTCCAGGCCGAACGGGGCGATGCCAAACTCCGCGCCGACCTCCATCAGCGCATTCCACATGTGCTCGGCATATTCGGTTGGGAAATGGAGTTCCCAGCCGGTTTCGCCCACAAAACCGATTCTCAGGAAAATACAGGGCACTCCCGCGACCATGCCACGGGTTGATCGCATGTAGCCGAGAGCGTCGGTGGATAGATCGACATCCGTCAGCTTCACCAGCGTTTCCCTCGCACGAGGACCTGCAACGTTGATCGCCGCAAACGCGGAGGAGACATTCGTTACGAACACTTCCATCCCCGTCCCTGCCAGCCACCAGTTAAACCAGTCCTCGATGGCATCGATATTGCCTGTGGTGGTCGTTACGAAGTAGTGGTCGTCGGCAAGTCGTGTCACCGTGCCGTCGTCCATGATCGACCCGTTTTCACCGACCAGCAGCCCGTAGCGGATGCGGCCTTCGCGCAGGTTCGAGAAGCGGTGAGTGTAGACCTTATCGAGCAATGCGCCGGCGTCAGGCCCACGGACATCGAGCTTTCCGAGTGTGCTGACATCGATGATGCCGACCCGGTTCCTCACCGTGACCACTTCGTCTTGCGGTGAACCGTAGTTGTGCGCCCGAAGCCAGGGTCCGACTTCGACCATTTCGGCCCCCAACCGTCGGTGCAAATCATCCAGCGCTGTTCGCTTGCGGGGCATGTGACCCGGCCCGGCAAGTGCACCGAGGGGGACACCCTGGGCAGGCGGTCGGGCCGTCGTACGCCCGATGGCCGCAATGGTCTTGCCAGTTTGCAGGGCAGCCGACTCGATGAAGGAGGAATGGCACATCTTCCCCTGGCACGGCCCCATCGTCGCTGTCGTATATCGTTTGAGGGTCTGAATATCACCGAACCCTTCGCTGACAGCCACTTCGACATCTTTTGACGACACGTCCTCACAAAAGCAGATGAATTCTTTTTTTGCGGTTTTTACCGGGTTGGAGAGAACCGTTTGACTGCCCGATGATGAACCCGGAGCCCGCATGCGAGCACGGTAATCCCGCTCACCAGCGCGCAGCAGCGATGCATCTTCATAGTCAAATCCTGCTGCCTGCCGCCCTGCCGCTTTCCCCTGGGCCAGCGTGATTTTGAGATCATGAATTCCAGTTATCGCACCCGCTACGTAGACGCCCTCGGGCAGCTCCACCGGCACGGACTCCCGCAGTTGTTCGTCATATTCGACGGCGGTGTCCGACTGCTGTAGGAGCAAGCCAGTTGACGGGTTCCATACACCGGCCATGCACACGAGATCGCACCGGATATTGCGCTCCGATGAATCGGGTCCAATGACTCTGACGCCGGAGACCCGCTTTGTGCCGCTTGCCGATACCACTCGATGGCCGACAAGCACCTCGACGCCTCGGGAGCGGACCGATTCCGCGAGCTCGCTCGTGCCCGTTTCAGGACGCATGTCGATCACGGCTGCGACTGTGATACCAGTATCGAGCAGCGCAAGGGCCGTCGAATAGCCTGAATCGTCGGCTGTAATGACCACCGCACGTTTGCCAGGGGTCACACCGTAAAGATTCGCGAGTCGCAACGCGCCGGATGCCAGCATGACGCCCGGGCGGTCGTTGTTCTCAAATTGCATCGGGATTTCGATGGCTCCCGTCGCGATTACGACTCTGCCTGCCCGCACCTCGATGGCCTCGTTACCGTGATGTATCGAAACGAGGTTGTCCTGGTAGAAACCGAAGGCTGTGGCGCCGTTTAGCACCGTTATTCCGGGCTGCTGTGCGACACGCTGACGGAGGACTTCAGCGATCTCCTGCCCGGTTCCGTCCTGCATATCGTCGATGGCGGGATCGGTGTGGCGAGTGGCGTCGAGGAGTAGTTGCCCACCAAGCAACGGTTGATCGTCGATCAGTGTCACGTCCAGGCCAGTCGCCGCCGCTTCTAGCGCCGCCATCATCCCCGCCGGCCCGCCACCGACAACACCCACGTCGGTGTGCACGTTGCGGTGTGTATAGGCCGGCCCGCCATCGCTTGAGGTGTCCACACGGCCAAGACCTGCAATGCGGCGGATAATCGGCCGCATGATTCCCCACAGAATTTTTGGTTTGTGGAAGACTTTGTAGTAGAACCCAACCGGGAGCAGACGGTCCATCCGGTCGAGTATGGACCCGAAATCGTGGTCGACCGACGGCCATGCGTTCTGTCGGCGAACCGTCATGCCGCCAGTCACCGGCGTAGTGCACGTGCGTACATTCGGGACGCCGTCGACAGTCATCAGGCAGTTGGGGCAATTGCCGGCAACGCAAAGCAGGCCGCGCCGTCGGTGGTACTTGAAACTACGGCTCAGTAAATCGATACCGACAGCGGTCAGGGCAGAGCCCACCGTGTCGCCCTGGTGAGCGGTGATCAACTTGCCCTCGAATTCGAAATCGACCACGACTTCTCGATCGATCAGTTCGTGTTTGCCGGGTGAGAGCCGTTCACCGGTACCGTTACTGGCCATCGGATTCCTCAGCGTTCGGCACCGAAATATCGGGTGGCCACGATGTTTCGATCACCTCGTTTGTGTGGGTGTCCCGAACCGCAACGAACCACTTGCGGCACCCGAGATTGTGATTCCACCACTCACGCTGCGGACCGTCGGCGTTCTCGCGGCCGTACAGATACGCAGTCAGATCTTCATTTGAGGCGTCCGGTGCGGGCCGCGTCAGCACTTCACCGCCAAATCGGAAGTCGTACACGTTGCGCTGGCCGCAGTTCGGGCAGTTGAGAAGAAATGCCATATCAGGTCATTTTGGAGTCGGTGCTGTCGGGGGTGCCAACTAAAACAGGGTGAGGTACCGGTCGATCTCCCATTTTGATACCTGGGCGTGGTATTCCGCCCACTCCTTCTCTTTAAGCTCCACGAATTCATCGGCAATCACTCCGAGCGCACCCTTGACCACCTCGTCTTCACGCAGTTCGCCCAGCGCTTCGTGGAGAGATTGCGGGAGCAGTCTTATCCCCCGTCGGTCGATCTCTGCAAGCCCGAGTTCGTAAAGGTTTCCAGAGTTCGGTTCGCCCGGGTCGAGTTTTCGTACGATACCGTCCATTCCGGCCGCTACATAGGCAGCGAAGGCAAGGTACGGGTTACAGGCCGCCGAGATGGTCCGGTCTTCGAGGTTCCCCGGCCCGGCCGTGCGGATCATCTGCGTACGGTTGTTATCGCCATAAGAGATGAATGCCGGCGTCCAGTTAAAACCTGACGCCGAGCTTGTGAGCCCCTCGCCCACCTGCAACCGCTTGTAGCAGTTCACGGTTGGTGACATTACCGCCGTGAGCGCAGGGGCATGAGCAAGTATGCCGCCGATGAAGTGATATGCCAGTTCCGACGAGCCGAGTCCACGCGGGTCGTTTTCATCTGCGAACAGGTTCGTTCCGGTATCGGCCTCGGCGAGGTGAAAATGGATGTGGCCGCCATTTCCGGTTCGATCGGTAAACGGTTTTGCCATATGGGTCGCAATCGCACCGTACTTCTGGGCGTACTGGCTCGTCATCATCTTGAAAAACGTGTAGCGGTCCGCGGTCACCAGCGCATCGTCGTACACGAAGTTGATTTCGTACTGGCCGTTGGCGTCTTCGTGATCGGCCTGGTAAACGCCCCAACCCAACCGGCCCATGGCCGACATCATGTCTTGCAGATAATCCATCACGTTCGAGATTCCCTTGAAGTCGTAGCAGGGCTTTTCAAGAGAATCGACGTTGTTGGGGTCCCATACTCGGATGCCATCTTCGGTGCGGGTAACGAGGAAGTGTTCCGGTTCGATGCCGACCTGGAACGAGTAACCGGCCGCGCGAACCTCGCTCAGAACCCGCTTCATGTTCTGTCGAGCGCAGTACATGTGCGGTTCGCCATCGACAAACAGGTCGCATGCAAACCTTGCGACGCCATCGCGCCAGGGCAATGGAGTGTACGAGTCGAGATCGGGTCGGGCCAACATGTCGTGCGAATGTGGTCCCTGGCCCATCCCGTCAAGCGCTGCTCCCGCAAAACCTGCACCCTCATCAACGATGTCATCGAACGACGCGACGGGCACCATCTTCACCTTTGGAGAT
>Ga0207991_1000319_pt1 | contig 33274 bp, 32 predicted proteins | sample ETN07SmetaG_FD_185786 | JGI IMG/M metagenome (GOLD analysis project Ga0207991, IMG submission 185786) | Marine microbial and viral communities from oxygen minimum zone, Eastern Pacific Ocean - ETNP2014F14-07SV275 (SPAdes) (version 2) | ecosystem: Environmental > Aquatic > Marine > Oceanic ...
TAACTTTGTTAGGTGTACCCTTCTTTCTTCCGCCTATTTTTGAGTGTCCTTCTTCAAACATAGTGAAACAATAGTATGTATTTAGTTAGCTACTATTATACTAAAAATTCGTCCAATATTGTACCATGCTTGTACCAGAGTAGATTTTACAGAATTAAAAAAGGGCTTCCTTGACTTGAAACCCTTATGGTATATGGTGGGGCGTGAGCGACTTGAACGCTCGACCAGCGGATTAAAAGTCCGATGCTCTACCAACTGAGCTAACGCCCCATATGAAAACGAGAAATTATACTGAACTAGTGTGTATTAATCAATCGTAAATTAGCCTTTATTAACAGCTTCTTTAAGGAGTTTTCCAGGCTTAAAAAATGGTACAAATTTTTCAGAAACCTTTGTTTTTTCACCAGTTTTTGGATTGATGCCAATCCTACCTTTTCGATGCCTCTTATAGAAGACACCAAAACCACGAACTTCAACACCTTTTCCTGAAGTAATAGCTGAACTTATTTCGTCAAGAATAATTTCGATCAAGTGTTTTGCATCAACTCGAGAGATCTTAGACTGCTTAGAAATTACTTCAACAAGGTCTGTTTTTTTCATATAATTAAGCCACTATACTATTAGCATAGTGGCAATACTAAAAATTATTTATCTTTTGCTTCTTTAAGTAAATCACCCAGCGTTGAACTAGAAGACTTAGTAGATTGATCTTTATAGTCTTTCATTGCCGCTTTTTCTTCAACTGAATCCTTAGCTTTCATACTAAGGCTAACATTTCTTGTTCTTTTATCGATCAAAGTAATAACAACTTCCACTTCAGCACCTTTCTTTAAAACTGTTGAAGCATCTTCAACTCTGTCTTGAGATATTTCTGATACCTTTAAGTATCCAGTAATCCCTTCCGCTAGTTCAACAACAGCGCCTCTTGTATCAACTTCATAAATTACCCCTTTAACAATTGAGCCCTTAGAATTTGTTGTGATATATTGATGGAAATTATCTGCAGTAAGTTGCTTTATACCTAATGAAATACGCTCTTTTTCAGCATCAATATTTAGGATTACTACATCAAGCTCTTGTCCTTTTGAATAAGTAGAAACAATTTGATCTGCAGACCGTTTTTCCCATGCAATATCCGCTAAATGTATTAGGCCATCTATCCCTCCAGGCAATCCAACAAATAAACCAAAATCAGTAATAGATTTAACAGTTACATTTATCTTATCTCCTTTATTGTGAGATCCTTCAAAGGCTTCCCACGGGTTTTCTTTTGCTTGTTTCATACTAAGTGAAATTCTATGTTTAGATTCTTGAACATCAAGAACAACAACATCAACCTCTTGGCCTAGTTTTACAAACTTAGAAGGCCTTGCATTTGGATTAGTCCAGTCCATTTCACTGACGTGAACGAGCCCTTCTACTCCTTCTTCAATTCTAACGAAAGCGCCATAATCAGTTAAATTAGACACAATACCTGAAACTTTTTTACCCATTGGTAAGCGCTCTGAAATATTATCCCAAGGACTTGGAGTTAATTGCTTCAAGCCTAAAGAGACTCTCATTTTTTCTTTATCATAGCTAAGAACTTTAACTGTTATCTTGTCACCAATAGCAAGTTTTTCTGAAGGATGATTAACACGTTGCCATGATATATCAGTAATATGAAGCAATCCATCTACACCTCCAAGGTCAATAAAGGCACCATAATCAGCAAGATTTTTAACAATTCCTTCAATTTCTTTACCAGTATCAAGGTTATCAATTAAAGCCTCTCTATCCGCCGAGTTGACTTCTTGCATTACGGCCTTTCTAGAAATAACTATATTATTTCTAACCTCGTCCATTTTGATAACAATAGCTTCAATTTCTTGTCCAATTAAAAAGTCAAAGTCTTTAACAGGTCTCACATCTACTAAAGATCCAGGTAAGAATGCTTTAATAACGCCTATATCAACTGTCATACCGCCTTTTACAGAACCTGTAACTATGCCTTTCACTACCTCTTTAGAGTTCATTGCAGCTTCAAGCTCTTGCCAGATTTTAATGCGTTTCGCTTTTTCGCGCGAAAGTAGCGTATGACCTAGGCCATCATCAATTGACTCAAGAGCAACTTCAACTATATCACCTTCATTGATCTCTAGTTCACCCTTAACATCTTTAAATTCGTTTAATGAAATAAAGCCTTCAGATTTAAGACCAACATTAATAATCGCTTTTTCACGATTAATGCCGACTACTGTTCCCATCAATAGGGCTCCAGGCTTTACGTTTTGTTGTATTTCGCTATTTTCAAATAGCTCGGAAAATGATTCTGACATATTATCTCGATGTTGACCGGTAATTATTAAGCTATTTCGGTTAAAACTTAATTCTTATCGGGTTAGTTAAAAAATAAAAACTTGACCGCTCAAGCTTTAACTAGCGTCATTACTTTTGTAACGACTTCATTAATTGTAAGATTTGTAGTATCTATAATTAATGCATCTTTGGCAGGCTTCAAAGGAGAGTGTTTGCGATTTGCGTCTCTTTCATCTCTCTTTTGAACCTCTTCCAAAGTGTGCGAAATTTTACCAGCAATACCTTTATCATGCAACTGTTTTAATCGTCTTTTTGCTCTCTCTTCAACATCCGCAGTTAAGAACACTTTAAATAGGGCATCTGAAAAGACTACTGTTCCCATATCTCTTCCATCAGCAACTAAGCCTGGTAATTGTTTAAATTTTTGCTGCCTTAGCAATAATGATTTTCTAAGAGGACCTATCATGGCATAGTTTGAAGCTAGCTCTGCAGTTTTTTCAGTTCGAAGCTCTGCTGAAATTTCAACATTATCAAGATAAATATTAAGGTTGTTTTGATCAGGGTCTGACTGAAACTTTAAATCAAGATTACTAGCCAATTTTAATAAATCATCTACATTATCTATTTCAATTTCTCGATTAGTTGCTGCAACTGCAAAAGCACGATAAATTGCACCAGAATCTAATAAATTCCAATGAAGCTTTTGCGCCATAATATATGCAACAGTGCCCTTTCCAACCCCACTAGGACCATCTATAGTTAAAACTGGAATCATCTAGTAAGGTCTTTAATCAACAAAAAGAAAAACGACTTGGTTTGACTTATTTTTCATACTCAGGTCTCATATGTGGAAACAATAATACATCCCTAATTGAAACTGAATTAGTAAAAAGCATGACTAATCGATCAATTCCAATACCTTCTCCTGCAGTAGGTGGCATTCCATACTCTAAAGCACGAATATAGTCAGCATCATAATGCATTGCCTCATCATCACCCGCATCTTTTTCATTGACTTGGTCAAGAAATCTTTGTGCTTGATCTTCTGAATCGTTAAGCTCTGAAAATCCATTTGCAATTTCGCGCCCACCAATAAAAAGTTCAAATCGATCAGTTATGAAAGGATTTTTATCATTTCTCCTTGATAAAGGTGACACTTCAGTTGGGTATTCGGTCACAAAGGTTGGCTGAATTAATTTTTCTTCAACGGTAGCTTCAAAAATTTCAATTTGTATCTTTCCTAAACCCCAGCTATTTTTAAGGTTTATACCTAAATTCTCTGCTGTTTTTTTGGCATTCTCTTGGGATAAGTCAGAAGCTTTTAAATCAGGGTTATATTTTAAAATAGAATCAAAAACACTTAAACGTTCAAACGGTTTTGAAAAGTCATATTCATCACCTTGATAATTAATTTTAGCCGAACCACAAACCTCAACAGCAATCCCCTTAAGCAAGGTTTCAGTAAGATCCATGAAGTCATGGTAATTAGCATATGCCTGATAAAACTCAGCCATTGTAAATTCAGGATTATGTCTTGTAGAAAGTCCTTCATTCCTAAAGTTACGGTTAATTTCAAAAACCCTATCTAAGCCACCCACAACCAAGCGCTTAAGGTATAGCTCTGGGGCAATTCGTAAAAATAAATCCATATCTAGGGCATTGTGATGTGTGACAAAAGGTTTGGCAGCCGCACCTCCTGGAATTACTTGCATCATTGGAGTCTCTACCTCTAAAAAACTATGATTAATAAAAAATTTCCTAATATAAGCTATTATTTCAGATCGACGTTGAAACACTTTTCGAGAATCTTCATTCATAATTAAATCAACATAGCGCTGACGATAAATTGTTTCTTGGTCAGATAAGCCATGAAATTTTTCAGGTAAAGGCCTTAAAGACTTGGTAAGTAATTTAATGTCACTTACGCGAACTGATAGCTCTCCAGTCTGAGTCTTAAAAAGAGTTCCAGTAGCGCCAATAATGTCGCCAATATCCCATTTTTTGAATTGTTCATTATAAAAGCTTTCGACTAATTCATCTCTAGTTACAAAGAGTTGTATTTGACCAGAAGTATCTTGAAGCTGAACAAAGCTAGCCTTACCCATAACTCTTTTAAGCATTATTCGCCCTGCAACTGAAACCTTATTATTGCCAGCTTGAAGAATGTCATTAGAAGCCGAATCGAACTCCTCATGTAATGATTTAGCCAAATTACTTGGCTTAAAATCATTAACAAATGGATTTCCACTCTTTCTAAGTAGCGCCAATTTAGATTTTCTTTCTGATATTAGTTTGTTTTCGTCTTGTTCGCTCACTTTGCTCTCATTAATTTTTTGATTTTTCAATTTCTTTCTTAGCAAGTTTTTTTGCCTTGTTAAAGTCTTTTTTAGCTAGCTGATTCTTACCGAGTCGATTATATATTGAACCACGATTATAATATGCTTGGTAAAAATTATTATCTAATTCGATAGCCTTATTCAAGTCTTTTAATGCTAACTCATCCTTTGCTATTTTAGAGTATGCATTTCCTCGATTATAATAAGCTGCAATATATTCTGGATCTATCGATATTACCCTAGAATATGCCTTTATTGAATCACGACTCTTATTAATCCGGTCATAGCAGTTAGCAAGATTATTAATTGCACCGACATCTTCTGGTTTTAGCTTTAGTGCTGACTCAAATAACTCTATGGCTTCATGAAAATTTTCTTTCTCCTGCTCCATATAGGCTAAACAATAAAATGCCTCTGGGCTATTAGGGTTTGCTGCAATAGCTTTTGCCATACTTTCATATGAAAGATCACTATTACCTTGCTGTAAGTGAAGGTGACCAAGATTTAGATGAGCATTTGCTATTATTTCTTGATTATCTGAAACATAATTAATAAGAGTATTCCAACTCTTGATTGCCAACGATAGATCACCCTGTTTTTGATAAGTATAAGCCTCCACCATCAAATCACTAGTTACTTTATCGTTATTCATAGATATATTTAAAAGTTTATTTTAATAAATTTTTAGCTCTTTCAATCTCAGCAGATGACTTAACTGAAAAGTCTCTTTTTTTTGATATTATTCGAATCAAATAAATAAAACAAAGAACTAAAAAAATCAAAGGCGTAAACCAAAGCAAGTATGTTTTCCAATTAATTGGTGGCTTAAAAATTACAAAATCACCATAACGCTCAATCATAAAAAGGTAAATATCATCATCTGATTTATCGTTTAAGATCATTTTTCTAACTTGCTCACGTAGGTCTTTTGCTAAGCCAGAATTTGAGCCTCCAATACTTTGACCTTGACAAACTGGGCATCGAATATTATCAATTAAATCTAGATAACGACTCTCTTGAGAAGAGTTTTCAAAATCATTAACCTCAATACTTTCAGCGAAAGCTCCCTGAATAAGTAAAAGTAAGAGTGCAAATTGAATAAAATAACGCATTCATATAGCTGTTATTTAAAGTTTAAATTTTAACGTATGCCACTTATAACCTTAGACAATATTTCTCTTAGATTTTCTGAAAAAGTTATTTTAGATGAGATTAACGCGACTATCAAAAAAGGCGACAAAATAGGCCTTATTGGACGAAATGGAGAAGGTAAATCAAGCTTTATGAAAGTTTTAGCTGGAATTATTTATGCAGATGATGGAAATTTGAAAGTCAAAAATAGTACTAGAATTAGTTATTTGGAACAACAACCAACCGAAGATAACGACTATTCATTGTTTAGCGTTGTTGCACATGGGCTTGGTGATACAGGACTACTTCTTGCAAATTATTATCAATCTCTACAAGATGGCAATATCGAAAAGAGCTCACTACTGCAGGATGAGATAGAACAAAAAGATGTTTGGCATTATTTACATCAAATTAAAACTATTTTAAATCGGTTCAAATTAGATCCTGAAGCCAAACTGAAAACACTATCTGGCGGATGGAAAAGAAGGGCACTGCTTGCAAAGGCGATTGTTCAAGAGCCCGACCTTCTTCTCCTAGATGAACCAACCAACCACATGGACATTACAGCAATTCTAGATTTAGAAAAAATGCTTAAAGATTTCCATGGAACCTTAATTCTTATAAGCCATGACAGATCTTTTGTTAAAGGCATTGTCAATAAAATTTTTGACCTTGACCGTGGAAAATTATCTGTATTTGATTGTGGATATACAGAATATTTAAAACGTAAAAAAAACTTATTAAATAGTGAAGAACTTGAAAATGCTAGATTTAATAAAAAACTTAGCCAAGAAGAGACATGGATTCGTCAAGGAATAAAGGCAAGAAGGACGCGCAATGAAGGTCGCGTTAGAGCACTTGAGGAGATGCGTAAAAAGTTTGTAAGTAGGCGTAAACAACAAGGTCAAGTAAAAATACATACACTAGAAGATGAAAAGCGAGTCTCTAAGATTGTTTTTGAAGTCAAAAAAATTAGCTATAAAATTAATGAACTTGAACTCGTTAAACTATTCTCACTGCTAGTATTAAAAGGAGAAAAAATTGGAATTATTGGAGGCAATGGATCTGGTAAATCTACTCTAATTAGGCTTTTGCTGGGAGAGATTTCACCATACCAAGGCAGTATTCGTCGTTCCAAAACTATTCAATTAGCATATTTTGACCAAATGCGAGAATCGCTTGACCTGAATATGAAAGCCATGGACTTTGTATCTGGAGGAAAAGATTACATAGATATTAATGGCAAAAGTAAACACGTGATAGGTTATTTACGACAGTTTTTATTCACAGGAAAACAAGCAATGGCACCTATTAAAATGTTTTCAGGTGGTGAAAAAAATAGATTAATGTTGGCTAAAATTTTATCTCAACCTGCAAATCTTTTAGTTCTTGATGAGCCAACAAATGATCTAGACGTGGAAACCCTTGAATTGTTAGAAGAGATGCTAGTAGATTACTTAGGAACAGTAATTCTAATTTCACATGACAGAACTTTTTTAAATAACATTGTGAGTTCAACGATTGTAATGGAGGGGGATGCTATTATTGAGCAATATGCTGGTGGTTATGATGACTACATTAATCAAAAATATGAAAACTTGATTGTCAAACCCAAAAAACACTCAGAATCAGAATTGAAATCAAAATCTCAAAAAACATCCCAAAAGCTTTCATATAATCAGAAGCAACTATTAAAATCATTACCTAAAATGATTGAAGACCTTGAAAATGAAATCTCAATTGCTCAAAATTTACTCTCTGAGCCTAACTTCTATCAAAACCCAGATGCTCAAAATTTAACTATTAAGCTACGTGAAATGGAAAAAGAGTTAGAAGTGCATTATGATCAATGGAGCGAATTAGATAATGGACAATAGTACAACTCCATTAATTGTTGATCTAGACCATACACTTATAGATACAGACCTATTATTCTTATCTTCCTTGGGTGTTCTAACTAAAAGTCCATGGCTAATAGGGCATTATTGTTTTTGGCTTTGGAAAGGCAAAGGTTACCTAAAGGATCAATTAGTTAGGCGCTTTGAAATTAACATTCCTGAACTTCCATATAATGAAAATGTTATTAGTTACATCGTGCAAAGAAAAAAACAGGGATGTAAAATAATTCTAGCTACAGCTTCTCACAAGAATTATGCTTTTGCTGTTGCTAAGCATCTCAAGATTTTTGATGACGTTATGGCTAGCAATAAAGACTTCAACTTATCAGGACATAATAAAGCTGAAACATTAGTTAGTCGCTTTGGTGAGAAAAAATTTGATTACATTGGGGACCATATGAGAGATATCCCAGTTTGGGAGGTATCTCAATTATCTATTATCGTAAATGCAACTAATCGAATTATTACAAATACTAAGCATCTGAACACATTAATCCTTTCAAGCAAAGACTAGCATCACTCAACTAAAACAGAAATACCTGCAAGAATAATATAGACTAGAAATGTTGCAAATAAAACCCAAGACACAACTTTAGAAAAAGAAAGATTCTTACCCATAATGCGAGTATTAAAAAGCCAAACAATATAACTTACGATGAGTGCGGCAATTATTAATCTTAATATAAACATAGGCTGAGTTATTTTTTAAGTCTTTCCTTTATTTTAGTCGCTAATTTGTAATTAATACCCACTACTTTCTGTAACTCATCAAGGCTCGCCTTTTCAATCTCTTGAAGTCCTCCAAAATAATTTAACAGAGCGCTTCGTTTATTAATTCCAACTCCTTTAATTGACTCTAATGGGGATTTAGTAATCCTTAAAGCCCTCTTTTTCCGGTGATTTTTTATTGCAAATCGATGAGATTCATCTCTAATATGATTAATGAGTAATAATGCTGGGTCATAAGGGGGCAGGTTGATTCGATTAACCTTTTCATCTTTAATTGTTATAAGTGATTCGAGACCTGCTTTTCTTCCTTCGCCCTTTGCAATACCGACCAACTGAATCGAATCTATGCCAATAGAATTCATTACCATGATTGCTTGATTAAGTTGGCCCAATCCGCCATCAATAAAAATAATATCAGGCATATCTTTTTTTAATTTAAGGAGTCTTGAGTATCTTCGATAAACAGCCTGATTTATTGCGGCATAATCATCTCCAGGGGTTATATCATTAATATTAAATTGCCGGTATTTAGCAACTTTAGGTAGCCCATTTTCAAAAACTACACATGAGGCAGTTGTCGCCTCACCCATTGTATGACTAATGTCAAAGCATTCCATAATCTTAGGAATATTCTTTAAACCCAAGGTTTTTTTAATACCCTCAAGTTGATTTTTCTTTGTGAATCTTAATAGTAAATGTTGCTTTAAGTTTTCTTTAGCGTTAAGTGAGGCTATTTCAAGATAATGCCTCTTATTAATTCTTGGCGAGTGAATTAACTTAGTAGATAAAGCAGATTCTAGTAAAGCTTTATCTTTTAATTTATGACTTACAACAATCTCCTTAGGTGTATTTTTTCCTAAATAATATAAAGGCAAAAATGCACTTAAAACTGCTTCACTTGATTCACTTCTTGCATTTTTTGGCAAAAAACTTTCGCTACCAATCTGCTTTCCTGATCTAACAAAAACCACTTCAATGCAATGAATTTCAGTATCAGTTTCAATACTGATAACATCCATATCTGAACTAAATTGTGAGCCATGCCTTTCCTGAATAGTTCTTAAACCGATTAGTTGATCTCTATAGGTTGTAGCAGACTCAAAATCTTGATCGATCGAGGCCTTTTTCATTTTCTTTGAAACCTGATTAAGTAAATTACTAGCTTTTCCGTTTAAGAAAAGAGATGCCATATCTACATCTTGTTGATATTTTGAATCTGAAATTTTTCCTACGCATGGAGCACTACAAAGACCTATTTGGTATTCCAAACAAGGTCTTGATCGGGCACGATAAAAACTATTATTGCATTGCCTTACTTTAAATATTTTTTTTAATAGTGCTAGTGCATCGCGTGCTATGTGAGCTGAGGGGTATGGACCAAAATATTTATATTTTTTATTTTTCTTACCTCTATAAAAGCCTAGTCGAGGGTGTTTATCATTACTGATATAAATATAAGGATAACTCTTTGCGTCTTTAAGTAATATATTATATTTAGGCTTATATTGCTTTATAAGTTCATTTTCTAATAGCAATGCTTGGGTTTCAGTTTTAGTGATAATAATAGAAAAATCATCAATATTTTTTTGAAGTGCTACCATTTTTTTACTATTGTTAGAATCAACAAAGTAATTAGAAACTCGATTTTTTAAGTTTTTAGCTTTCCCAATATATATTACATTGCCTGCTTTATCAAGCATCTTATAGACGCCAGATTCTCTACTAAGGTTTTTTAGTTTTAACTTAATATTTTGCTTTTTCATTTCATTAATTCATTACATAAATATAGTACAATAGCGACATGAAATTTGTCCTTAATATTTTAAAGGCTTTCCTGATCAATTTCAGTTTTATCGGAATTATCTTTGCTAATGTTTCTTGCCCATCGATTTCACCAGCAATGGCTATAGATTCACCTTCGCATCAGGTTGAGGCGATAATTAGTGATGTTGTATGTTCTTTTAGAGATTTAAACTCAGAAAGTAATGGTACTTTTTCCAATACACTTAACCTTACTAAGAAGAAAATTATTCCTTTCATTGACCTTGAATATGCTACAGAGCTTGCTTTAGTTAATCACTGGAGCCTACTCGAACCAAGAGATAAAATAATGTTTGAAAGAGACCTTAAGAATTCATTAATAAAAGACTATGTAAGTACCTTAGCATTTATTAATGATTGGGAAAATATCAATGTCTCAGTAAATAATAACTTCACCCAAAGTGGCAACATTGCCAACGTTAATGTGCTTTTTTTTATAGACAATGAAAATTCAAACCAAAGTGCAACTATAACCCTAAAATTAATTCGTAAAGATCGCTGGAGAATCTTTGATTTAGTTTATTTATCAATTAGCATACTTGATATGGAGAGAATTGGCTATGATTCTAAAATAGGACGTAACGGCCTAGAAAATCTACTTCAAATAATGCTCGAAAGATCTTAATATAAATGTATAAACTCGTTATAAATGGAGGCGTTCCATTAAATGGTAGCATCAAAACCTCTGGATCAAAAAATGCTACTTTACCAATCTTTTTTGCATCAATTCTAGCTGATGGGCCTCTAAAGCTTTCTAACACTCCCCAGCTAAGTGATGTTTCAACAACACTTAGACTTTTAATGGATATGGGCTCAAACTTCGTCCTTGAGGAGAATGGCACAATTCATATTGATTCTTCCTCTCTGAATAATTTATCGGCTGAATATTCACTAGTTAAAACGATGCGCGCTTCTATTTTAACTCTGGGACCAATGCTCGCAAAATACAAAAAAGCTAAAATCTCTCTTCCTGGTGGTTGTGCTATTGGTACACGACCGGTCAATCTTCATCTTGCTGCGCTTGAAAAAATGGGTGCAAAAATTGAAGTTATAAATGGCTATATCTATGCAACTACAGAAGGCCTAATAGGGACCCAAATTAACTTTGATCTTATTTCGGTAACAGCTACTGAAAATATTGTTATGGCTGCCTGCCTTGCGAAAGGAATAACAACAATTAACAATGCCGCTCAAGAACCAGAAGTTACAGACTTAATCTGTTGCTTAAATAAAATGGGTGCAAAAATTACTGGAAAGAATACATCAACTCTAGTAATTGAAGGAGTTGACCATCTCGATGGAGTAAATTATAATATCTGCCCAGATCGTATTGAAGCAGGAACCTACTTAGTTGCTGCTGCAATTACAGGTGGTAAAATAACTGTCAACAATATCGAGCCAGACTCAATGCGATCTGTTATAGGTAAACTTATTGAGACGGGTGCAGATATTCAAACAACTCAACACTCTATCAAACTCAATATGAAGGGTAAACGCCCTGAACCAGTTAATATTCGAACAAGTGCATACCCAAACTTCCCTACTGATATGCAAGCACAATTCATGGCACTCAATTCTATAGCTGAGGGAAGTAGCACTATTACTGAAACTATCTTTGAAAATAGATTTATGCATGTGCCTGAGCTAAGCCGAATGGGCGCAAACCTTAAACTCGAAGGCAACACTGTTGTTTGTAAAGGTGTAAAATTACTAACAGGCGCTAATTTAATGGCAACTGACCTTAGAGCTTCTGCAAGCTTGGTCTTAGCTGGACTAGCAGCACAAGGTTTAACAACAATTGAGCGTGTATATCATCTTGATCGTGGTTATGAAATGATCGAAGAAAAATTTAAAATGCTTGGTGCAGATATTGAGCGTGTTCAACACTAAACTATTTATTTAAAAAACAAGATGCTTACTATCGCTCTTTCAAAAGGTCGAATATTAGAACAAACCCTTCCTCTTTTAGAGAAGGCAGGACTTAGCATTTCAGAAAAAGAACTTCAAAGCAGAAAGTTAGTCCTTGATACAAATCTTGATGAAATTAAAGTTATCATAATTCGGGCTAGCGATGTACCAGTTTTTGTTCAACATGGTGCTGCAGATCTAGGTATAGCAGGTAAAGATGTCCTCCTAGAACATGGTGCTAATGGAGTGTTTGAGTTAATTGATCTTGGTATTTCCAAATGCAAACTTATGGTTGCATCAAAACCAGACCAAGATTTAAATGAAGGCACTTTGAAGGTGGCAACTAAATACGTAAAATCTACTAAAGCTTACTTTCACTCTCAAGGTAGGCAAGTTGAAATTATTAAGCTTTCTGGGGCTATGGAGCTTGCTCCAATTGTTGGTCTTGCAGACTGTATTGTTGATCTTGTTGACACTGGCAATACACTAAAAGCTAACAACCTAATTCCAATAGAATTAATTCAAAATATTAGCTCTCGTTTAATTGTCAATTCAGCTTCATTTAATACCAAACATAGCAAAATAAATGATTGGTTGGATAAAATAAAAGATAACTTATGATCAATAAATTATCTTCACAGCATGAAGATTTTGACTCTCAACTCTCCTCCTTGATTTCTTGGGAAAGTGTTTCTAATAAAGACGTCAACAAAATTGTCGATGAAATTATTACTGAGATTCAAAATAAAGGGGACAAAGCCCTTTTAAACTATACTGTAGAGCTAGATTTAGTAAAGGTTAACTCAATATCTGATCTTATAATTTCTAAAGAAAAACTTAAAAAATCATTTGATGATTTGGATGATATGCAAAAAAATGCACTCACCATTTCTGCAGATAGAATTAAATCATACCACCAAAAACAGCTCCAAAAAACTTGGACTTACAAAGATGAAGATGGAACTGTATTAGGTCAAAAAATCACACCCTTAGATCGAGTTGGTTTGTATGTACCTGGCGGTAAAGCGGCTTACCCATCCTCTGTATTAATGAATGCAATTCCAGCTAAGATAGCAGGCGTTAATGAATTAATTATGGTTGTACCAACTCCAAATGGTGTCACTAATGAACTGGTATTAGCTGCTGCTCACATTGCAAAAGTCGACATGGTTATTACTGTAGGAGGTGCTCAAGCTATTGCAGCGCTTGCTTATGGCACTGAAAGTATTCCAAAAGTTGATAAAATTGTTGGACCTGGTAATATTTATGTCGCAACTGCTAAGCGCCAAGTATTTGGCCAGGTTGGTATTGATATGATTGCTGGTCCATCTGAGATTCTGATAATTTGTGATGGCTCTACTAATCCCGATTGGATAGCAATGGATTTATTTTCTCAGGCTGAGCATGATGAGGAGGCTCAATCGATTCTACTTTGTCCTGATAAAGATTTTATTAATAGGGTTGAAGAAAGTATTAAAAATCTATTACCCACAATGGAAAGAGAAGATATTATTCGAATTGCTCTAAAAAATAGAGGTGCTCTTATTCATACTAAAGACATTAATGAGGCAATATATATCTCAAATATGATTGCACCTGAACATTTAGAGCTTTCAGTGAAAAACCCTGAATCTTTATTAGACAACATAAAACATGCAGGTGCAATCTTTATGGGTAAATTTTCCTCTGAAGCCTTAGGTGATTATTGTGCAGGTCCAAATCATGTTTTACCTACGTCTGGTACAGCAAGGTTTTCATCACCTTTAGGTGTATACGATTTTCAAAAGAGATCGAGTATTATAATGGCCTCTAGTGAAGGTGCTAATAATTTAGGTCAGATAGCTGCAACGCTTGCAAATGGAGAGGGTCTTCAAGCACATGCTAAATCAGCAATGTATCGCGTAGATAAAGAATAATTAGCCAGGCAAAGCCTGATAATAACCATTTTCCTCGATAACCCTAATTGGACAATCAAACAATCTACTAAGATTTTTATCAGTTAAGACTTCTTCTTTTTCCCCATCTCTAAAAACCCTACCCTCTTTTAGCAAAATTACCCTAGATATTTCTGGAGGGATCTCATGAATATGATGCGTAACTAAGATTACTTTTTTTCCTATATTCATTAATTCTTGAATAATTTCTAAATATTGAAAACAAGCTCGTAAATCAAGACCACTAGTAGGTTCATCAAAAACCAAAACTTTTGGATCATGAACCAATGCTCTTGCTAGAAGGAATTTGCGTTGCTCTCCAGTTGACATTGATGAATATTGACGATTCTTCAATTTTGATATTCTTAGGAGATCCATAACTTTATCAGCACGATCTAACTTTACAGAATCAAACTTTTGATGCTGCCATATACCGTCGCTTGCATAATAGCCAGACAAAACTACATAAAGTCCCAAAGCATCATTGGAATAATTATATTGAAGATGCTGCGAGATAACGCCCAAGAGAGTTCGAAGTTCATGAACATTCCACCGATTTTTACCAAAAATGTTTATACTACTATGTTCATTTTCTACAATATAAAGCTCACGATTAAGTAGCTTCATTAAAGTAGTCTTACCTGAGCCATTCGGACCTAAAATAACTGTATTTTGATTCTCTCTAATCGATAAAGAGAAGTCATTAAAAACTCTATTTCTTTGCTGAAATACAGTTATATTTTTAAGTTCAATGATATTTTTCAAAACCTCAACTACCTAATTGTCACTAGTAAGATAAGTTATCATACCACGCAGAAAAAAACTATTAATTAACTAGCTTAGTTTCTTTAGGCTTAACTTTGGTAGTAGTTGAGATAAGAACATTCCAGTTAGCATCAAACCACAACCAATAAGTCCTCTGGTTGACAAATATTCATCTAGTAGTAACCACCCTCCTAATACTGCAAATGCACCTTCAAGACCTAAAATTATAGCTGCATGAGAGGATTTAGCATGTTGTTGTGCAACAACCTGAAGTGTATAACCAACGCCTATTGACATTACCCCAGCATAAAGTAATGGAATTGCTGTATCAACAATCATATCCCAAGTAATAACCTCTATGGCAATTGCAATAAATAGACTTAACACTCCAGATACACAATATTGAACAAGTGAAAGCTTTAAAGGGTCCATTCGTTTTGCCAAATAGCCTATTACTAAAACATGTGCTGCAAAAAATACAGCACAAACTAATTGCAATAAATCACCCTCAGCAATACTAAAGTCTTCATTGATACTAAGCAAATATAAACCAATCAGAGCAATTATGGCACCAAGCCACGTACCAGAGCCAGTCTTCTGACCTAAAAATAATCCAATTAATGGAACAAAGAAGATATATAAACCGGTAATAAATCCAGCTTTACCAGCTGTCGTGTACTGCAAACCTACCTGTTGAAAACTCGAAGCTGCAAACAAAAAAAGTCCAGCAATAGTCCCTGCAAAGATCAATTTTTTTGTTGAAACTTCTACTTTATTGGATGATTTTTTCTTTTTCGAAAGGTACCAAACTAATGGTGATAAAACCGCTACACCAATAAAGAATCTGGCCGTATTAAATAGGAATGGCCCCATTGTCTCCATCCCTTGACGCTGAGCAACAAAAGCAAAACCCCAAATAGCAGCTGCAATGAGCATTAGAATATCTGCTTTAATTGCTTGATTTTTTATAATCATTTAGCTATATGTTTGTTATTTACTTTTTGATAGCTTTTGGCACTATACCATGCGTGACTAAATAAAGTTATTATAACGATAGCGCCACCAATCAAAGCATTACTAGAGGGCTCTTCTTTAATGACAATCCAAGCAAGTAAAGTTCCGAATACTGTGCCAAGCGGAAAAAACATTGCTACTTCATGAGCAGGAATGTATTGAGGGGCAATTGTTATCAAACTAAATGAAACAGAAAGAACAATTCCACTAGCAAAAATATACAGCATTGACTGAGATGATAGGATTAATGAATCTGCAAAAACAAAACCGATAAAAGCTATCGTAATACCGTTTACAGCCATTGCAGGAACCATATTTACATTTTTATATTTTCTTAAAAGAGTGAAAGAAAAACCCCCAATAATTACCGAGGTTAAAGCAAAAAGGTTGCCCATTAAATTCATTCCACTTGAGTCTCCAGCCATCACAATATAAATTCCAATAAATACAATAATCATCGAAATCCATGTATAAAATTCAGGTTTTTCTTTTAGCATAATCAATGAAACAATCGCAACCATAATGGGAGAGGTGCTAATAATTACCAGCGTTTTGGCTATAGATGTGTAATGGATTGCTAAAATAAATGAAGTACCGCCCAAAGCCGTTAATATGCCAATAAGCACCCCTCCTTTGCCAATATTAATTAACTCATTAACTGCTTTAGAGCGATAAGTTAAGAGCAAAATAACAATAATACCAGTAGCGAAAAATATCCCACGCCAGAACAGAACCGTCCAACTATCAGAATCAGCTAGTCTTACCAATACGGCATCCGGAGTCAAAATTACGATTCCAAAAAATGCAATTAATAGTCCTTTGAGGTGATTGTTCACACTAAACACCTGTTCGAAATTAACTTATTCAACATCGAAGTTTGTTTTTTGTTTATGCTCTTTACTTGCTAAATTAGCACTATACCAAGCATAACAAAACAATGTAACTACAACAATTGTACCTCCAATTATGGCATTACTTGATGGCGCTTCATTGATCACTTTCCAAGCAATTAAGGTCCCCAAGACAGTCTCTAAAGGCATAATCATTCCTACCTCTGCTGCTGGCATGTATCGCGGTGCAATAGTGATTAGACTAAATGATACTGAGAGGATTACACCCATTGTAATTACATAAATAATCGCTTCAGGCTTCAAGGCTATTGTAGGGGCGACAATAAATGCAATTAATGCCGCAACGATCCCACCAATTGGCATCGTTGGAACCATATTGATGGTCTTATATTTACGAACAAGTGTAAAAACAAACCCCATTAAAATAGCAGTTATCAAAGCAAAAAGGTCACCCACTAGATTCTGCCCACCAAAATTAGCACTCATAACAACATAAATCCCGATAAATACAACTATCATTGCAAGCCAAGTAACTAGACTAGCTTTTTCACGTAAAGTTAGCCAGGAAATAATCGCAATCCAAATTGGACTTGTACTAATAATAACAAGGGTATTAGCAATTGAGGTAAGCATAATTGCAAACACGAATGTACCGGTCATAATTCCGTGCAACCAACCTATCCATAACCCGCCTCTGCCGATTTTCTTAAACTCATCAATAGTCTTTGAGCGATAAGTGAAAAGCAATAATATCGTAACGCCAATCGACATTAATAAACCTCTCCAAAAAAGTACCGTCCAACTATCCGCATCAGTCAGTCTTATCAGTAAAGAGTCGGGACTCAAAATTACAACCCCAATAAATGACATCAAAAGTCCCTTTACATGATTTGTCATGGGTTATTCTCTCTTAAGTATTTTTTTCTATAAAACTAAAGCATATTGGTGGGCGATTTTCTTGTTCAGACACCCCCCCTACTCCAGAAATATCATGAGCATATTCATCAAAATGAATGAAATTAAAAACTTGAGCTATAAAATTTCCCAATATCTCGGGCAAGAGATGATGAGATCAAATCTAGTTAAAGATCAGTGTGTCTTTTTGCTTAAAAATTTGTAAATTTGAATAATTACGTAATGCAAAGTAAGCTCCAAAAATAGCGCCAGACCAAATCAAATCACCTGCAACTGTATTTTGGAAAAATGGAATTGCCATCGTATAACAAAGAACTAGTCCCTCAAGTGTCTTTTCATACATAGGTGAAAATGCCCATACTGCAAAATTAGTCGCTAAGAAAAACACACTAGAACTTGCAAGAGCTGCTCCAAAAATTCTTAATACACCAAGCTTCTTCTGTAGAAAGTTTTTAAATACAATCGGAAACAACAAAGCGATATAAACAACAAACATTGACTTTGAACCAAACCAGCTTGCAGAAAGAGAGCCAAAAGCAAAGTAGTCACACAGAAGCATAGTTGAAATAACAGCAACAACTGCCATGTATCTTTTTATAAATATAAAACCCGCAAAAAGCGCAATTGCTGCCATCGGGGTGAAATTAGGTGGGTGAGGTAGCAATCTACCAGCAACACCAAGTGCAATTAAGACTGCTAGAATAACTAAATAACTGAAACTTGAATTCAGTTTTTGCTTTTGATTAACCATAATAGCTCTCCTGTAATTTTGAATTCAATGATATCTTAAAAGGCTTCCATATTCAAGCGAATAAACGTGTCTTCTGAAAGTATAACATCTTGGGCACCAACCATTGACATTGAACCGTTGACATACAACGCCCAATAAGTGTTTCCAACCGCCTCAACACCTCCTAAAAGCATAATCTGTGGACCCCAATCAGTATCTTTTACGCCTACTGTTACTAATTGAGTAATAGCTTCGAATGAATTTATGCCTTTTTCTACCTGTTTTATTGCTGTTAAGTTAATCTCATCAGCAGAGGTAATCACAAGGGAGAACAGGACAGTATCAACTACATCATCTGCAAGCGTTATTAAAGGGTTAAATGAAAAATAACCAATTAAGAAAAAGCTTAGTATCTTAAAATTTAACTTCATATTGTCGTCCTACAAATAATATCTGAATGAGCGAATTTTATATTAAAAAAAATAAAACGCAATCACGGGGGTTAATATTATTTTAAGTAAGTTTTTAGATTAAAAGCTCTGAACCTAATAAGAATATTTTTACTATGATTTAATTTACCTAAAAAGGAAATTTCTTTCCGCCAAGCACTGGCATCTTAGATAGGTCTGGCATACCTCCTTCGCCCTGCACCCCACCCATTTGCTGCATCATTTTTTTCATCTTACCGCCCTTCATCTTTTTCATTGTTTTCTGCATTTTTTCGAACTTCTTTAATAATTTATTGACATGCTGCACATCAGTCCCAGAACCATCAGCTATCCTCTTCTTTCTAGATCCTTTAATTAAGTTAATATGGCTTCTTTCTTTTGGAGTCATAGAGTTAATAATCGCCACCATTCGGCTACTTTCAGTATCACCAATTACTTGGTTTTTAACACTCTGAGGAATCTGCCCCATGCCCGGTAGCTTATCCATTAAAGCACCCATTCCACCCATTTGCTGCATTTGCATCAACTGATCCCTCATATCATCAAGATCAAATCTGCCTTTTGCCATCTTTTGAACACTTTTTTGAGCTTTTTTATGGTCAACTTTTTTTGAAATTTCTTCAACCAAAGACAATACATCACCCATTCCAAGGATTCGAGAAACCAATCTGTCAGGATAAAATGGCTCCAAGGCATCAGTCTTTTCTCCAACACCCATAAATTTTATTGGCTTCCCAGTGATATGTCTTACCGATAAAGCAGCACCACCTCTAGCATCACCATCTGTTTTGGTTAAGATAACACCCGTCAAAGGCAACATATCTGAGAATGTTTTAGCGGTATGTGCTGCATCTTGACCGGTCATTGAGTCAACAACAAATAAAGTCTCTATGGGATTAACTTTTTTCTGAAGAATTTGAATTTCAGACATCATCTGTTCATCAATATGTAATCGACCCGCAGTATCGACTAAGAGAACATCATAAAACTTAGATTGAGCTAGTTTTTTTGCATCAGAAACAATTTTTTCTGGCTTATCATCAGTAGTTGAAGGGAAGAAATCAACCCCTATCTGTTCAGCAAGAATCTTTAACTGCTCGATAGCTGCAGGTCTATATACATCGGCACTAACAACTAGAACTTTCTTCTTTTGCTCTTCCTTTAGGTAGCGAGCTAGCTTAGCAATTGAAGTTGTCTTGCCTGAACCCTGAAGACCAGCAACCATAACCACTGCTGGTGGCTGTGTAGCAAGATTAAGCGCTTCATTTTGACCACCTATAATTTCAGTTAATTCACTCTCAACCAGCTTTATAAATGCTTGGGATGGTGTCAGACCTTCGTTTACCTTAAGTCCAATCGCTTTTTCTTGGACTTGATCAAGAAAAAACTTAATTACATCAAGAGCAACATCAGCTTCTAATAGAGAACGTCTAACTTCACGAATAGCCTCTTTAATATTATCTTCGGAAAGCTTATTTTTTCCTTGTAAGGCTTTAAAGCTGTTGGATAGTCGATCAGTTAAATTATCAAACATTACGTTCAAACAGAGTGAATTATCGTATTATATAATCTTTTGCATCGACAAAGCTAGAAATGGCCTTACTATATACCCTGCCCTTTGTTTCTTACCTGATTGCTGGGCTATTACTGACTAGGTATTTTGTCCTTGAAACGGTTACTAACCAGCATCGAACAATCATTAATTTGCTTCTTCTTATAGCATGCTCCTCTCATGGCTATATTTTGTTTAATTTGTGGCAACATAACGGTGTTTTTTTTGGACTCACAATTAGCATTTCTTTTGTTGCTTGGGTTGTTGCTACGTTACTTTTTATTACTTCTTTTAGTAAACCGATTCACTCTTTAGGAATGCTTGTGTATCCTCTTAGTGCAATTGCAGTAATTATTGCGTTATTTTTTCCTGGCAGTCATGAAAAAATACTTTCAACGTCAATTGCAGCCCATGTATTTCTATCAATTGGCGCCTATGCGCTTCTTGCAATTGCTGTTGGTCAGTCAATTTTATTAAGCATTCAAGAGCGTCTCTTGCATGATCATAATATTAATACCTTTATAGATAAACTTCCTGCACTCCAGACTATGGAAGATTTTCTTTATCAAACGTTAAAAATGGGTTTCTTGTTATTAACATTTTCATTAATCTCAGGGTACTTCTATATTGATGACTTCTTTACTCAAAAACTTACCTATAAAACGATCCTTTCAGTTATAGCATGGATTGGGTTTGCCGGCATTGTTGTCGGACATAAGCTTTTTGGGTGGCGAGGAAAAATGGTAACTTTGTCAACACAAATTGCTTTTGGAATATTACTTTTATCATACTTTGGTACAAAGTTTTTTTTAGAGGTACTGTCAATATAAAAACATTAGCTAGGGAGTTGTTTTATTATGCAAACTAAGAATAAATTAAATGGAGAATGCCTTTGTGGAAAAGTATCATGGGAAATGCATGGGCCTTATGAGTTTTTTGGAATGTGTCAGTGCTCAAGATGCCGTAAAGTAACTGGAGCAGCCTTTGCAACTAATCTTTTTGTAAAGCCTGAACAATTTTCATGGCTCTCAGGGAAGAATAAAAGAGGTGAATATATTCTTCCACCACCCAACACCTTTGGCAATGCATTTTGTAATAATTGTGGTTCTCGAGTACCAAGACAAACGGCACGTGGATGGATGTTAGCGCCCTTAGGTAGTACTATGGAATTGCCTGATATTGATCCAACATTGGTCTGTCCTGAAGATCATACAGACTGGTTTACTAACTTAGAAGAAATATTAAAGAAAGGGAAGTAAATCTTTCAGTCAATATGAAGAACTGCAAGAAATGCCTCCTGAGGTATATCTACCCTTCCAATAGAGCGCATCCTTTTCTTTCCTTTCTTTTGTTTCTCTAGTAACTTTCTTTTGCGAGATACATCACCACCATAACACTTTGCAGTTACATTTTTTCTCAGAGCTTTAACATTTGTTCTTGAGATTATTTTAGAACCAATACAAGCCTGAATTGCAACATCAAACATCTGCCTAGGAATTAACTCTTTCATTTTTACAGCAATTTCACGGCCCTTATGTACGGAGTTATCTCGATGAATAATTAGCGCCAAAGCATCAACGCTTTCATTGTTTATCAGAATATCTAAACGAATCAGGTCAGCCGTTTGATAGCGCTCAAAGTGATAATCCATAGAGGCAAAACCCCTTGAGACGGATTTTAGTTTATCAAAAAAGTCCAGAACCACTTCATTTAATGGCAACTCATAGACAATAGAGACTTGTCTTCCCATATAATTTATACTCTTTTGAATACCTCTCTTTTCAACACATAAGCTAATTACTGGCCCAACGTACTCATTAGTTACCAAAATATTTGCAGTAATAATTGGCTCTCTAAACTCAGCTATTGTTTGTATTCCAGGAAGTTTTGATGGACTATCAACCTTAAATATTTTGCCCTTGGTATCTAAAATTTCATAAACTACAGTTGGAGCAGTGGTTATTAAATCTAGGTCGTATTCACGCTCTAAGCGCTCTTGAACAATTTCCATATGAAGTAAACCAAGAAATCCAATTCTAAATCCAAAACCAAGGGCATCAGAATTTTCAGGTTCATACTGCAATGCAGCATCATTCAAGCGGAGCTTTGAAAGCGCATCTCTAAATTTCTCATAATCCTCACCAGAAGTCGGAAATAGACCTGCAAATACTCTAGGTTGAATTGGTTTAAAGCCATCTAGGGGTAATTCAGCTGGTCTCTTACTGCCTGTAATAGTATCCCCAACAGGCGCACCATCAATATTTTTGATACTAGCAATTAGGTATCCAACTTCACCAGCCTTTAGGCTAATAGTTTTAGTTCTTTTAGGAGTAAAAATTCCCACTTCATCTACCGAGTGCTCATCTCCATTTGAAAATATTTTTATTTTTGTTTTAGCTCTTATTTCACCATCTATCACTCTAATTAGTGAAACAACTCCTAAATAATTATCAAACCAAGAGTCAATAATAAGCGCTTTAATTTGGCCATCTAAATTACCTTTAGGGGCAGGTATTTTTTCTACAATTTGTTCAAGAATTTCCTCAATGCCTACTCCAGATTTAGCGCTTGCATGAACAGCATCATGTGCCTCAACACCAATGACATCCTCTATTTCATCCACAACTCTTTCTGGTTCAGCAGCAGGTAAATCAATCTTGTTGAGAACCGCTACCACTTCTAGCCCTTGGTCCAAAGCAGTATAGCAATTTGCAACAGTTTGTGCTTCAACTCCTTGAGACGCGTCGACTATTAACAAAGCTCCTTCGCAAGCAGAAAGAGAGCGAGATACTTCGTATGAAAAATCTACATGTCCAGGGGTATCAATAAAATTAAGTTGGTAAGTTTCGCCATCTTTTGCCTTGTATTTTAAAGAAACACTTTGTGATTTAATAGTAATACCACGCTCTTTCTCAATATCCATTGAATCAAGAACTTGAGACGACATCTCACGATCAGTCAGCCCACCGCAATACTGAATAAAGCGATCAGCAATTGTTGATTTGCCGTGATCTATATGAGCAATTATAGAAAAATTTCGGATATTTTGCATATCAATGATAAAATGAATGTCTTTAAATTTAAACCAAGAGATTATATCGTATATGAATAAAGTAAACCCTACTACATGTGTTGCCACAAGTAATCAAAAAATTGAAATTCCTGACAACAAAGGAAGAAACATTGTTCTCTACTTCTACCCTAAAGATGACACCCCAGGGTGTACTATTGAAGGCAATGATTTCTCTCAACTCAACGAATCTTTTTCTAAGAAAAATACTGTTATTTATGGTGTCTCAAGAGATAGTATCTCGTCGCATGAAAAATTTAAACAAAAATTTAACTATACAATTGATTTAATTTCTGATGAAGATGAATCACTATGCAATCAGTTTGATGTTATTAAATTAAAGAAACTATATGGTAAAGAGCATCTTGGTATTGTTAGATCAACTTTTGTTATTAGTCCTTCTGGAGACATTCTTAAGTATTGGGATAAGGTCAAAGTTGCAGGTCATGCTGAAGAAGTTCTTCAATTCGTTAGTGGACTATGAGTAATAATGTCGATCATGACGAAGTAGAAAAATTTGCAGTATTAGCCGCTCGTTGGTGGGATAAAGACTCTGAATTTAAATCACTCCATGACATAAACCCTCTTCGTTTAAACTACATCAAAGAGCAATGTGGTGGATCACTCAAAGGTAAGCGCATTCTTGATATAGGTTGTGGTGGTGGTATTTTGAGTGAATCTCTTGCACTTGAGGGTGCAACTGTAGTTGGTATTGATCTTGCCGAAGCTGGTCTTGAAGTCGCTAAACTTCATTTGTTAGAGTCAGGCTTTGATATTGATTACCAGTTCATCTCAGCTGAAGATTTATCTGATTCTGAGTCCGAATCCTTTGATGTCATAACCTGTCTTGAAATGCTAGAGCATGTCCCTGATCCATCGATGATTATCGAAGCTTGCTCTAAACTAGTTAAAACTAATGGGAGAGTATTTTTCTCTACTATTAACAGGAATCCTAAATCCTATTTCTTTGCAATTGTTGGAGCTGAATATGTTCTAAATCTCCTACCTAAAGGTACTCATCATTACGAAAAATTTATTCGTCCAAGTGAAATAGATGGCTGGGCTAGAACCAACAATTTATCTGTAAGTTCAATGATAGGGATGAGTTATAACCCAATAACTAAAAAATACAAGCTGAGTGATGATGTAAGCGTTAACTTTATAGCGCATTACCAGAAAAGCTAAGCACTCTCTCTAAACAGAATTATCCTGCTTAGAGCTTTAAACTATAGAACGTTTTTTACTGAAACTTCAATCGCATGAAGCATTGAGCGACCAAACGAACGCATTGTCAAGAGAACATAAGAGTCATCACCATCTCTAAAAATAATCGTTCCAATATGTTCCATCACTGTTCTTGAAACACTCCCAACTGGAAAAACTTCTGGATCTATATTAATTGGACAGATACGCTCAAGAACATCCCTGCTCTTTGGTCCATTAACTCTTATCATTGCCCAAGTATCTGACTGATCAGTGAAGTATGCAGATGCATTAAACTTACTCTTTAAATAAGATTCAGAGTCATCACCATCATACGAAAAATAAGCCAAAACTTGGCTATTTTGAAGCCGCCATAAGGTAATACTGGAATCTGAGGATTCAGTAGATTGTTCCATTTTAGGAATAGATAATCCGCAAGATTTTTTTATTGCAGACTCTACATCAGCTAATGTTCCTCTAGGAATAGCAACCATCACCAGTGACTTGTCCGTTACCTCTGAAACATTAACTCCATTGAATTCATGCTCAGCCCCCTCAAGAGCTGATTCTTTTTCTAAAATATAATCAGACACGTAAACGCTCTCCTTCAGGATCATAGAAATGTGGACTGCAAATTTCAACCTCAATATCGCTACCTCGAACTAAATCTACAGCTCGAACAAACTCACCTTTTCGGTTTAGCCCATTCTTAACAAAGCCAAGCCCAATGTAGCAACCCATCATAGGTGAATAGACTGATGAAGAAATCCAACCTTGGTCATTTACAGTGCTTGGCTTATCTCTTAAACCCAACAAATGTGCTCCAGCTAGAGAATGTCCTTTATCAACTAGATCATTCTTATTAACTGGCTTAAAGCCAACTAATTGCATACGGTCATCGCGTTGCAAATCTTCACGAAGACCCAGCTTGTAGCCAATAAAATCTTTTTTTCCTGAAACCATACCACCCATACCTAGATCATAGGCGCTAGTCTGACCATTCAACTCTGGTCCTGCAGCATGGCCTTTTTCAATTCTCATGACACCTAACGCTTCTGTGCCATATGGCACAACGTCAAATTCTTCTCCAGCCTCCATCATAACTCTCATCAGGGAGTCGCCATAGCGTGTTGGGACCGCAATTTCATAGGCAAGTTCGCCAGAAAAAGAAATTCTAAAAAGTCTCGCAGGTACGCCACCACAGACTGATATTTCACCAGCCCCCATGAACGGAAAAGCTTCATTCGAGATGTCATACTTAGAATCAACAATTTTTTCAAGTAATTTGCGAGAATTCGGTCCAGCTACGGCATATTGTGCAAACTGCTCAGTAACAGAAATCATATGCACATCTAGATCGGGCCATAGGATTTGATGACAAAACTGAAGATGGCGATAAACACTTACTGCATTTGCAGTCGTTGTAGTCATTACAAAATGATCCTCTGCTAATCTTGCTGTGGTACCATCATCCATTACCATACCATCTTCTCTAAGCATAAGACCATAACGCGTCTTTCCCACTGGCAACTTCGCAAACGCGTTAACGTAAACCTTATTTAAAAATTCAGAAACATCAGTACCCTTAATATCTATCTTTCCTAAGGTCGTAACATCACAAATACCAACTGAGGCGCGAGTCTGTAAAACTTCACGGTCGACAGATTGGCGCCAATGAGTTTCACCAGGCTGTGGAAACCATTGCGATCGATACCACATACCAACCTCAACGAAAACTGCATCCTGTTCAGCGGACCATTTATGACTAGGAGTATATCGAGTTGGATAAAACTCCATGCCACGTCTTCTTCCAGCAAAAGCTCCAATAGCTACTGGAGAGTAGGGTGGCCTAAATATTGTTGTCCCAGTTTCTTGCATAGTTTGGCCCATATTTTCAGCCATAATACCAATTCCAAGAACGTTAGCAGTTTTCCCTTGGTCTGTTGCCATACCTAATGTTGTATAACGCTTAACATGCTCAACTGATTTAAATCCTTCTTGATTTGCAAGTCTAATATCTTTTGCAGTAACGTCATTTTGAAGGTCAACCCAAGCACGATTTTTACCACTTGGAACGCCCCAATTCGCAGAAACGTTATATGGAACACTAGGAGTTTCAGCTGGATCTGATGTTTTAACTTTATAGCCAAGACCTGAGGCGACAGATGAGCCCACATTGTGGCCTTCAATAATTGCATCTGAAAGGACCATTGTTCCTTTTGCACGACCCGCAACTGACATACCAGGAGGAGTTGATTCATCTGGGATAAAAGATGCAATCTCTTCATTCCACTTTGGAATGCCGCGGTGATGACATGTTAAATGTAAGTTTGGATTCCATCCACCTGATACGGCTAGCGAATCACAATCTATTGTCTTTCCATTAGAAAGTTTTATCGATTTGAGAGCTCTTCGGCCTTTAGTATCAACAACATCTGTACCCATAAAAATTTCAGCGCCTGGGACTCTTAGTACAGGTTTAATCGAACGTGAATCAATTACAGCCACAACTCTAATATTTTGTAAAGTTAAGTCTCTGGCAGTTTCCCAACCATCATCATTGTTAGTGTAGACTGAAACTTTATCTCCTGTAGCTACTGCAAATCTATTTGTATAAGCTCTAACGGCGCTCGCAAGCATAATTCCTGGACGATCATTATTACCAAAAGCTATCGATCTTTCAATTGCGCCTGCACAAAGAATTGAGCGTTTGGCATAAATCCTCCAATTGACTTGGCGAGGCTTATCATTATTCTCTCTTGACTCAGAAGCTCTATTTTCAATTGCACCATAAATACCATGATCATAAACACCAAAAATAGTTGTATCTGACATTAATGTAACGTTTTCCATAGCGCTCAATTTGGCGACTGTATTCTTAGCCCATTTGCTTCCAGAAATACCATCAATCTTTAAAGTTTCAGTGTTTAGTCGGCCGCCCATTAAAAAATCTTCATCAGCAAGTATAACTTTTGCGCCAGAACTAGCAGCAGTTAGTGCGGCAGACAATCCTGATGCACCAGCACCAATAATTAAAATATCACAGTAGCGAAAACCCTTATCATAAGTATCTGGATCAGATTCAGTAGAAAGAGTTCCTAATCCTGCGGAATTACGAATCGCTGGCTCATAAATTTTTTCCCAAAAAGCTTTAGGCCACATAAATGTCTTGTAATAAAAGCCAGCACCAAGAAGTGGAGATAAAAAATCTGTAATTGCCATAAGATCAAAACTTAATGGGCCTCTATGATTTTGACTATTTGCTTCCAATCCATTATAAAGCTGGGTAATAGTTGCCTTAGTATTTGGCTCCTTATAAGAGCCGTTACCAATCTCCATAATTGCATTTGGCTCCTCTGAGCCAGAAGTAAATATGCCGCGAGGACGATGGTATTTAAAAGAGCGACCAACCAATTTTTTATTATTTGCGAGTAAAGCTGATGCAAGCGTATCACCTTCATAACCAGTCAATATTTGACCATTAAAGGTAAAGCTTACAGATTTTTCTTGATCTATTAAGCCACCATCTATTCTATTAATTTGACTCATTTTCCTCGACCCATTGCTCTTGAGACATCTTGAGCTAACTCAACATTAGTAATCTCATGTGTTATTGTGTTTCTAGTAACAACCAACCAAGACTGATCGCCCTGCTCGTGATACCATAGTTCGCGATGATTACCAGCAATATTGTCTCTAATATATTGGTATTGATAGAAGTCTTCAGAAGAAGCATCTTCTTCCCAGTTAGTAGGCCTATCTATTAAATCAGTTGAGCCTAAGTAGACAAACTCTTCAGAATCGCGAGGACCTAATAATGGATGATTAATTATCATTTTCTGCCCCCCTTAATGTAGATTTGGTTGAGCGCCAACGCCCTTCTCATCAATCATTGCGCCACGCCTAAAACGATCAAGCTTGTATGCTGTTGCCACCTCATGCGAGGAATTTGTTGCTAACAAATGCGCATAACAATAACCACTTGCAGGAGTAGCCTTAAAACCACCATAGCACCAACCACCATTAAAAAATAACTCATCAATTTCAGTACTATCTATAAATGGAGAGCCATCCATAGACATGTCCATAAGTCCGCCCCACATTCTTAATAATCTAGCACGTCCAATCATAGGCATAATAGCCATACCACCAGAGCAAACATCTTCAACAACTGGTAAATTACCGCGCTGTGCATAGCTGTTATAGGCATCAATATCGCCACCAAATACGAGTCCGCCCTTGTCAGATTGTGAGCAATAAAAGTGTCCAGCTCCAAAAGTAATAACATTATCCATAACAGGCTTAAGGCCTTCAGTTACAAATGCCTGAAGAACATGGCTTTCAATTGGTAATTTAATTCCAGCTTTGGCCATAACTCGACCTGATGACCCTGCAACACAAACTCCAACACGACCAGCCTTAATGTCACCCTTAGTTGTTAGTAAACCAAGACACTTTCCATTTTCAATATTAAAACCTCTGACTTCACAATTTTGAATAATATCAACACCAAGGTCACTTGCGCCTCTTGCATATCCCCAGGCTACCGCATCATGACGAACAGTGCCTCCACGAGGCTGAGCTAATGCTGCTTTAATAGGAAAACGAGCATTATTCATATCCAAAAAAGGATATCTCTCTTTAACCTCTTTTGCTTCAAGATATTCACAACCTGCATCAGCAAATAGCATTCCGTTACCTCTTCTTATAAAGGCGTCTCGTTGAGCATCAGAGTGAATTAGATTCATAATGCCACGCTGAGAAACCATGGCATTGTAGTTTAAGTCTTGTTCAAGATTTTCCCAAAGCTGCATTGAGAATTCATAAAATGGCTCGTTACCAGGTAGCAAATAGTTAGATCTAATAATGGTCGTGTTTCTTCCAACATTACCACCACCTATCCATCCTTTTTCAAGAACAGCAACATTAGTAATGCCATGATTTTTTGCTAAATAGTATGCAGTAGCTAAACCATGACCACCGCCACCAACAATGATAACATCGTAGCCATCTGCTTTTGGTTCAGCATCACGCCAAGTTGGTTCCCAACCCTTGTGCCCAGTTAGCGCTTCTTTTAATACCTTAAAGGCAGAATAACGAGTTTTACTCACTTTTTAGCTCCAAGGATAAGGACTATTAGATACCGGGTGAAGCTTGCCTTCTTTAAAGCGACTAAATCTGAATGGCTCAAGAAGTTCCTGCTTTTGGCCTAATAATTCCTCTGCAACCAAGCATCCAACGCCTAACATTTTATAGCCATGGTTACTATCAGCGATGATAGTAACATTGTCATTAAATGTATCAATCACTGGGAAACTATCAGCTGTAAAGCAACCAATACCACCAGAAGGCTCTTTATGGTAATGAGACATCATACCTTCAAATCTTTTGTGGCAATGAGCAAGAGCAGATACCCACATTTCAGGAAAATCTTTACTTGCTGTAAATTCTTTACTTTCAGGTCCATATGGATCAATAGCGACTTCATTTACTGGTGTATCAACCTTGTAAGGTGAAGCGCCACCCTGAATACCACCAAAACCCCAATCAGGTTTATAGTAAATACCCCACATTTGATCAGTAATTAACGAACCATCAACCGTTGAATATAAAGGTGCATCTGTATCTACATGAAGGACGGGAGGAATGTTGCCATCGTTAGTCAATAATGTTTCAGGTGGAATTTCTAAAACACCCTCCTCTAACTGCCAAAAACGCCACATATCGATATCTTTATGTTCGTTACCCTCTAAATCTTTTAATTCAATCTGAGAAGGCAGACCAAGCATACGCCAAAAATCACGAACCCAAGGGCCAGCTCCAATAATCAAGTTATCACATTCAATCGTTCCTTTATTTGTCTCAACTGCAGTAACTCTTTGTCCATCACCCGCAGAAACAAAACCTGTTATTTCAGTTTCAAGAACTACATTCACACCTAAATCTAATACTTTTTTAGAAAGTCCTTCCATTGCTTTGATATTATTGGCATATCCACCTGGCTTTTCATGGAGGACCGAGGTAATTCCTTGAGCTTGCCAGTCATCAAAAAGATTCAACATGTAATCACGTGACTCTTCTTCACCCTCAATAAATACACTTTCATAACCAATTGCTGCTTGCTCAATATGAATTTGCCTAACATCATCACGCATCTTTTCACAAGAAATTTGCATATATCCATTCGCATGATAACTAAAAGCTTCTGGATCACTTTCCCAAATACTAACTGAATGAGCCATTAACTTTCTCATTGCTGGTTGAAAGTAATTATTACGCACAACACCACAAGCAATTCCTGTTGCTCCTGCTGCAATTCTGTCAGCTTTATCAATAATAACAATGCGCCCGTCGATGCTTTCGCCATTCGCAGTTAATCTCTCAGCTAATCGCCATGCTGTTGACAAACCATGAATTCCGGCACCGGCAATAACGTATTGGGCTTGACTTGGTAAAGACATACTAATCTCCTTCAGATTTTTGTATTGGATAGAGTTTAAAATTGAGTAAATTATACTTTTTTTAATTATCATTATTATCTTTAAATTGGAAGCAATGAATGGTAAAAAAATTCAAACTTAGGTGAAATTAATTCTAAAGAATATTTTTAATAAAAATTATACTTTTGTTCTTTACAAAATTACTCTTTAAAACTTTAAAAAAATTTTTATATATTGTGATAAATAGCCTATAAAAGGCTATAAATCAATTAATTAGAAGAACTAAACTAAATAATAATTTACTAATTTAAAAATAGCAATATAAAGAGTATTATGCCAATATGACTTATTTTGAACACAAATAATGCTAAAAACAAGTATACTTATATTCAACATTTAGGATGCTATTATGTCTCGTAGATACTACAAATTACCACCCCTAACTTCTCTAGCTACGTTTGAAACTGCAGCTCGCCATAAAAGTTTTAAGGGTGCCGCTGAAGAGCTTGGCGTTACGCCTGGAGCTGTAAGCCATCAAATTAAATTCTTAGAAACTGAGCTTGGTCTTTCGTTGTTTGATAGAAAACATCATGGAAACAACCTAACAGATCATGGCGAATCATTATTCGCTGTACTACAAAGTAGCTTTACAGCAGTTTCATCAACACTGGCAAACCTGCAGCGCTCTGCTAGCGACAAAGAGGTTATTATAAGTGCCACAACTGCTATTTCTTTTCTTTGGTTACCGCCTCGCTTGGCTCAGTTTTGGAGGCAACACCCTGAAATTCCTGTAAATCAACATGTTACTGATAACCCTGACTCTCAAGGAATAGCTGTTGACTTAAAGATATGCTATGGCTATGTTGAAAATGAATCATCCCAAAAGCACACTCTTTTTCAGGATGAATTAGTGCCTCTCTGTAGCCCTAACTTTGCTAAAGAATTTCCTAACCCAAGTATAGATGAGCTAGCACAAGCACAGCTTATCCATCTCAGAGCTAAAGATAAAAACTGGTCTAACTGGTTTTCTTGGTTTAACGCCCTTGGTTATAAAGGAAAAATTTCACCAGGTATTCATGTTAATAATTACATGATCGGCCTTCAAGCAGCTAGTGATGGAATGGGTATAGTTCTTGGATGGAAACACCTTTGTAAACCAAAAATCGATAGCGGCGAACTTGTTGTTCTAGGTGATACTTCAATACCCGCACCTTCTGCAATCTATATCATGAGTGAAAAAGAAGAACTACTCTCTGAAAATGTAAAGATTCTTAGGAACTTTCTAATTTCTAAATCATAAGAATTTTGCACATTCAAGTTAAGTGAGTATGCAAAACCTGAGTACTTCTAATAGTTGAAATTTATTCAATTTTTTAAATGAATTTAATTAATATTGATTAATAAAAGTTCATAGTATCATATCTTTTTTTATTCAACTTTCTTAATGCCATCGACTCCACTCAGTAATCTAGATTCAGTTTTAACATCAACCGATAATGCAAAAGGGCTTCCTAATGAGCACTACATAAGTGATGCGGTTTTTAATGAGGAAAAAAAAGCAATCCTGTTTAATAATTGGTCTGCAATTGGATTTGGAAAAGATATTCCAAACATAGGAGATGTAAAACCAACTAGCTTTATCGACATGCCATTACTGATGGCTCGTGATAAAAATGGTGATATTAATGTTTTCCAAAATACATGTCGCCATCGTGGGATGATCTTAATTGAAGAACCAACTAATATTTCAGGGGTAATAAGATGCCCATATCATAGCTGGTGCTATAACCTCAATGGTGACTTATGTGCGACACCAATGGTAGGCGGAACTGATATTAACACCCATGAAGCAATCAAAAATGATGAGTTAGGGCTCTTTAAAATTAGATCTGCAGTCTGGCAGGATATCATCTTTGTGAATATATCCAACAACGCCAAGGAATTTACCGATTTCGCTTCAAAAATGATTCAGAGATGGTCAGAGTTTGATAAGCCAATATATCATGGTGGAGATAGCTCCTCATTCTCGCTTACTCTTAACACTAACTGGAAGCTCGTAGTTGAAAATTATTGTGAAAGCTACCACCTTCCCTGGATTCATCCAGAGCTTAACATCACATCAAGTATTGAAGATCATTATCATATTGAAGAGCCTGGATATTTTTCTGGTCAAGGATCGCACGTCTATAATCGAATTAAAAGTATAGATGGAAATGTTTTTCCAGACTTT
>Ga0207991_1000321_pt1 | contig 33078 bp, 31 predicted proteins | sample ETN07SmetaG_FD_185786 | JGI IMG/M metagenome (GOLD analysis project Ga0207991, IMG submission 185786) | Marine microbial and viral communities from oxygen minimum zone, Eastern Pacific Ocean - ETNP2014F14-07SV275 (SPAdes) (version 2) | ecosystem: Environmental > Aquatic > Marine > Oceanic ...
CATAACCACGTCGGCATCCTGCTCGATCGATCCCGATTCACGCAGGTCGGACAGCATCGGTCGGTGGGAAGTGCGGTGCTCGACTGCGCGGCTCAACTGCGATATCGCCAGCACAGGAATGTGCAGATCCCGCGCCATGCCCTTCATTTGCCGGGATATTTCAGATACTTCCTGGGCCCGGTTGCCCTCCCGACTACCCTTGCCGCCGTTAATAAGCTGCATATAGTCGACTACAAGAAAGTCCAGACCGTGTGTCATCTGGAGACGCCGTGCCTTGCCACGCATCTCGGCGACGGTCTGAAATGGCGTGTCATCAACGTAAATCGTGAGATCGGACAGCAGACCGATCGAGTTGATCACCTGGTCTTCCTCGCTCGGCGTTTGGATCCGGTTGCGGATTTTCTGCATATTCACCCTGGACTGCGCTGCAAGCAGTCTCATGGCTATCTGCTCACGGCCCATCTCGAGCGAGAAAATGCCAACCTTGAACCCGGCCTTTGCGGCATGCAGAGTAAAGTTCAGTCCCATCATCGACTTGCCAACCGATGGCCGGGCTGCGAGAACGATCATGTCCGACCGCTGGAGACCCCCAACGAGCAGTTCGTCGAGCCGCTTGTAGCCGGTGACGATCGGCGACGTTGCCTGCTGGCCGTCGATCTGGTCGATCGGCGACGATTGCTCAAGATATGGCGTGAACGATTCGGACAGCGGTACAAAGTCGCGGGTCTGCGAACCCTGCCTGATGCTGAACAGAGCGTCTTCGGCCGCTGAGAGCGCCATATCGACATCGGGATCGTCCCGGTAACCGATGTCGGCGATATCGGCGGCCGCAACAATAAGCCTCCGCATCGTTGCCGTGCGGTGCACGAGGTTCGCATAGTGTTTGATGTGGACAGAGGTCGGTGTGACCGAAATCAGGTGCGCCAGGTACGCCGCGCCGCCAACGTCCTCAAGGATCCCGCGATTTTCCAGTTCATGGGTGACCGTGACCTGGTTGATCGCCTCATCGCGCTGAAAGAGGTCGTGGCACGTCTCGAAACACTGGCGATTGATCTCGCGATAAAAATCATCAGCCGAAAGATAGCCCGCGATCTGGGTGATCGTATGGCCGTCAATCAGGATGGAGCCGAGTACTGATTCCTCGGCGTTAAGGTCGTGTGGGGGTAGTCGGTCGGCTTGCACGGGTGCAGTGAAATATACAAGCAGGGCCGCTCTGAATAAAAGTGCGAATGACGGTCGATACCACCCGAAGTTATTCACAACTCTCCACAGCTTATCCCCACTCCAGTTCAAGTCGGGATGTTGCAGGAATGTCCAGCCTTTAAAAATCACCCGCCCGGGCAGCAACGCTCCGGGCGGGTGAGGGTTCAACCAACGGTCACAGACCGTTTATTCAGACTTTTCGGCGGTTTCTTCAGCAGCCGATTCTTCCGAATCCTCTGGAGCCTCGGAATCAGACTCCGTGTCGTCATCATCTGACGAATCACTGGCTTCAGACTCTTCAGATTCCCCGGAAGCCTCGGCGTCGATCTTTGCCTCGGCAGCAGCCAGCACATCTTCAAACGAGGGGTCGAGTATGTTCTGATCCTCTTCCACGATCAGGGCAGACACTTCTTCGAATTGCTTGTTCAACTCGATTGAAGTATCGTCGGCTACAACTTCCACCCGGAGCGTCGCATTGACGCCTTCGACCAGCCTCGCCGGTATCTTGTAGTCGCCAACCGCACGGATCGGTGCCGGAATTTGAATCCCTTTGCGGTCGATATCGCGTCCGGTCATGATGGCAAGCTGGGCGGCGATCATCGTGTTGGTCACCGAACCGTAGAGCCGACCCGTCGGACCAGTGCGAACTTCGATTCGCACTTTCTCTTCTTTGAGGGCATCGGCAACTTCCTGCCATTCGCTGGCTTCCTGGAGTCGGCGATTGTCGGCCTGCTGACGCAATTTGGCTGCCCGTCGCAGCTCGTGCTCGGTTGCCTGAACGGCAAGGCCCTGCGGGATCAGGTAGTTCCTCGCGAAGCCGTTTTTGACTTCCTTCACGTCACCGGCCCGGGCCGTGGGACGTACATCCTGCAGAAATAGAATTTTCAATTGTTCATCACCTCGTGAATCCGGCGGTAGGTTTTGCGCTGAACAACAGCGAACCGGCATGCCGATCCAGTCCCGTTTTCGAAGAAGCGCCAATTACGACGATGCTCCGAACCACGCGACTGCCGCCACACTCACTTGCTAGTAACTGGGTTTGCAGTTGGCCGATGCGAAGAATTCGGAGCGGAAACACGCCCGGTTAATCACAGTCCAACAAAATACCCAGACAAATAAAGGTACATCAAGACAGCACACCGAGCCATAGGCTGCGGGCATCCGACCCGACCCGGCTTACTTGCCCGGTTGACTCAGCGGGCGGCTTCTCCGCTGCACATCGTCTTCTGAAGTGCCGTGGGCACATGTTCCAGGCAATTATCTGCCAGTACACATCGCTCGGTCCATCGGGTCCACAGGCTCGGAACCCGAGAATCCGTCCTCCGGGTCTCCCGAATCAGCTATGAATAGGTTCAGTGCAGCAGCCGCTGCGTCCGCGTTGTCTTTTGCCGGAAAATCACCGCAGTCTTCAGGTTCAATCAACATGGAATGCGGAAGCGATTCGTGCAACGAAACGGCGTCGCTGTGGGTCTGAAGTTTGCTCTGGCGACCGCGCAATATCAGCGTTGAGATCGCGTGCATCGTGCCGATCAGTTCGGTTGGGACCCTGCCGTTGCAGATGGCAAGGGCTGTAACGGCCCCCGGCGCAGAGTTCACGGCTTCACTGACCCACCCGGCCGCGTCGTCACCCTGAGACAGTAACAAGACTGGCTCACCAATCTCCCAGATCAGCATCACCAGCTCGAATGCCGATGACACTTCGGCCAGTAACGGGGCTCGGGAAGCCACGATAAGAGAAGAGAATTCGCTCCAGTCATCGGCCGTAGTTCCGGGAGCCACGATGACGACAGGCTGTGCAGCATCGGAACCCGGCCACGCGTCGACGCTCACGACCTTGCCCGATTGCAATGTGACCGAGATGTTTTGGAATTCGCCCATCGTCAATGCATTCTCTGTTTTGAACCGAGTTCGCCAGCACGCCAGTACTGCGATGCCCACGAAGGCGTCCACACCTTCCGCGGTCCAATTTAACCGGCGACCGCAAAGGTTTGCTTCATTCTAGCCGCAGGTATCTGATACACCGCGAATGGTACCCGGCGCTGCCAATGCGGAACCACCAATTACTGTTCATTACCACCGAAACAGGCGCGAAACACGCCGTTCAGGCGGTATATTGGCCTTCGCAGGGGATTTCAACCTCAACAATGGCAATATTTGGGCCGGGAATCTCTAATGGCCCAGGCAGTGCGCAAATAAAAAAGGACCTGATGTGACTACCGAAAACTGGGGAGCGATCTACAAGGAAATGGGCGCAAAGCCGGTGATCAACGCCACCGGCAGTGTCACTCTGCTGGGCGGGTCTACACCGGTCGCAGAGGTCAAGGCAGCGATGGATGCTGCCGATTCGGCCTTCATTCCGCTGATCGAGTTGGAGCAGGTCGCCGGTGACAGAATCGCCGAGATGCTCGGTGTTCCAGCTGCCTACATTACCTCGGGAGCAGGGTCGGCCCTGACCCTGATGACCGCAGCGTTCATGGCCGGGATCGACGACGACAAGATTCAACAGCTCCCGGACACGATGGGCATGCCGAACGAAATCTTGATCCAGAACCGACAGCGCTACTGGTACGACCGTTGCCTGGAGCTGGCCGGAGCCAAACTGGTCGAGTTCGGCGACGAAAATGGTACGACTGAGGATGATCTGCGGAACGCAATATCCGACCGTACTGCAGGTGTTCACTACGTCGTCTACGAACAAATCCCGACCGATCCGAACGTACTGACTCTCGAACAGGTCATCGAAATTACCCATGCCGCCGGCAAACTCGTTTCCGTCGACGCGGCCGGGCAGATATACCCGCTCGAAAACTTCGGCAAATACGTAAAAATGGGCGCCGATTTCCAGTGCATCGCGGCCAAGTACATGGGCGCACCCCACTCAACCGGTTTCGCCCTCGGTACGAAAGAGGTAATCGATGCCATCAGCCGCCACTCGTTCATCGGTTACGAGACACGGAGAATCCGGGGCATCGGACGACCACACAAGATCGATCGGCAGGAAATCATGGGAGTCGTCGCAGCCGTCAGGCGGTGGATGACCCTGAACCATGAAGAACGCCTCGATTACGCCGAAGCCCAGTCGGAGGCGATTATCAAGCCGTTGCAGGGCATTCCGGGAGTTGCGGCAGTACTCAACACGAACATCAAGGCCCATCAGCCGTTCGGGGTATTCATCAGCGTCGATCCCGATGTCGTCGGGTTCACCAATGACGATCTGGTCGACAAGCTTCGAGACGGCGATCCTTCGATCTGGACTCGAGTACAGGAAGGCCAGATAGTACTTCATGTATTCGGCCTCGGTGAAGGTGAGGCCGAACTCGTCGGCGACGCAATAGCGGCAGCCGTGAAAGGCTAACCCGCGTTCGCTGCAACGAGATCGACGAAGCGCCCGGTCGGCAGGTCGGGCGCTTTTTTCGCGGATTTCCGTTCGTCATAGCGAGCGCTTGGGCCTGCCATTCGAGCCGGGTATAAGGTTTCGATAACAGAAATCGCGTACGGGTAGATCACCTGCGCAACTTGAACGACGATTTCCGATCACCTTTTCAACAGTTCGTCTCACAGAGCAAGGAGCGCATTAGATGGCAGTAGGAACCGTGGGAATCATGAGTCCGGGTGATATGGGCAGCGGGGTCGGCGGTGCGCTGAAGAAAAACGGACTCACCGTGCTTACGGCGCTCGATGGTCGAAGCGAAGAATCAAGCAAGCGTGCGTCCGATCAGTCGATCGAAGACGTCGGATCGCTCGACGAACTTGTGAAAGCCAGCGATCTGATCCTGTCGATTCTCGTGCCATCCGAGGCTCTCTCGTTCGCCCGGGAAGTTGCTGAATCGATGGTACGGATCAATAAGAAGATCGCCGTCGCCGACTGCAACGCAGTTTCGCCAGCCACTGGCAAGCAGATCGGCGAAATCATCACGGCTGCCGGCGGTCAGTTCATCGATGCCGGGATAATCGGTGGATCACCCAGATCCGGCGCTGTGCCCCGCATCTACGCTTCGGGCGAACACGCATCCATCCTGGGAGAACTCGATGGAAAAGGCATTGAAGTCCCGGTTCTCAATGGGCCCGTAGGCCACGCTTCGGGCTTGAAGATGTGCTACGCCGCGATCACCAAGGGCACCGCCGCCCTCTACGCATCGACCCTGATGACGGCGAAATCACTCGGTCTGTTTGAAGACCTGATCCATGAACTCGAGGGCAGCCAGGCATCGACCCTCGCCGCAATGGACGGCGTGAACTCGATCTCGGCGAAAGCTTTCCGCTGGATCGGCGAAATGGAAGAAATCGCAGCAACTTTCGAGGACGCCGGGTCTACGCCAATGATCCACATGGGCGCCGCCGAAACGTTTCAGCGGATCGCCGATTCAGCGATCGGTCACGAGAGAGTCGACTCGATCGACAGGAGCCGAACTCTTGAGCAAACGGTCGAACAACTGGTGAAGAAACCCGGGTAGCCCGGGTGCCGGGGCATCCGCCGAAATCTAAGCGACCGGTGTCAGTCGGCCTTTTCGACCGCGATCTGCGCCTTTAGCCGCTCGGCGATCGCCGCATATTCAGCGGCCACTTCATCCGATTCGAGAGCCGCGGGCCGCTTCGAGTTGGTGTACGCCGCCCGCATCTCAGTCGTACCCAGAAACGGGAGCTCCATCTCTTCGGCCAACGCCTGCCCGCCGCCGGTGCCAAATACACCACCCGACAGGTTTTCAACCACTCCGAACACCTTCAGGTTCATCTTCTTGATCATATTGATCGAGCGCTTAGCGTCCAGGACAGCAAGCTCTTGCGGTGTCGTAACAATCACGAAGCCGTCCAAATTAAGGGTCTGCATCACCGTCAGCGGCGCATCGGACGTCCCCGGCGGCAGATCGACGATCATGTAGTCGGGGTCGCCCCACTCGGTCGTCTGCAGGAACTGGTTGATGGCGTTGTGAATCATCGGGCCGCGCCAGACGATCGCCTCATCTTCGTTTTCCTGGAAAAAGGACATCGACATCACTTTCACGCCGAAACGCGATGGCGGGATCAACTTCTTGCCGTTCTGTACCGGGCCTTCAGTTATTCGCAGCACCCTTGTGACGTTGGGGCAGTCGATATCGCAGTCGAACAGGGCAACGTCATTCTCCTGCGCGGCAAGTATCACGGCCAGATTCGTCGCTACGGTCGTTTTGCCAACCCCGCCTTTTCCCGAGTAAACACCGATCCGGGTGCCGATCCCCTCAAGCGATTCGGTTACGCGGCGGCGCTCCTGGAAATTCTGGCGGACCTGTGCGAGCCGGGCCTCTTCCTGCGGAGTTAATTTTCGGGGTGACGTCATGTTTGAAACGCGCAAGCGGGGTTATCCCCGAGCGTGGGGAAGGTACCCTAAAGACGCAGGTGGGTTAGTCGATGCCAAGCAGGCGCTTGCCATCTTCGGTGATCATGTCGGGGGTCCAGGGTGGGTCGAACACCACATCGACCTGAACATCCTCGACATCGTCGATCTCGGCGATGCGCCACTCAGCCTGCTGGGCAATGTAAGGGCCCATGCCACAACCGGCGGCGGTGAGGGTCATTTCAACGTGAACGTCGCCATCAGCGACCTCGACTGTGTATATAAGACCCAGGTCCACGACGTTTACCGGAATTTCCGGATCGTAAACGTCTTTCAGGGCCTCCATCACAGAGTCCTGTCCGAGCACTTGAGTGTCGGCCATCATCATCTCCGTATACCCGGAAAATACTGGTGTACTGCCCGGTAACTGCTAATCGAAACGATGTCGATTCGTGAGTAAATTCAAAGCCACAATTAGTTTACCAGAGAGGTAAGGAATTACGGCTCCCATCCCGCCTCAAATCCACAGATACGAGGATGAGAGGCCGGGGGGGGGTCATCTCCGGAGGTCGTGCCGCAATTTGCGATCCGACTAGGATTCTTTCCCTTTCGGTCCGTCGCGCCGCTTTTTTTCGATAGTCTTGAACGCATCACGCAAATCGGACAGCCAGGCCTTCTCGTTTTTACTCACAAAACTCACACACCACGAAAGCGCTTCACTGCGTGAATTCGCCACACCAGCGTATCGAGCACGCGTCTTTCCGCGATGCGCAGCCGGGTCATTGCCGGTGCCGTTACGTGGGTGAACAGGTAGGTGTCCTCGCCTGCCTGGATTCCCTACGATACCTTCCGCTCAAAGAGCTCCTGCGCCTCTCCTGCAACCGACATCCTCGATTGCCTGGTGCCGCTTCGGAACCGGCGCACAATGCGCTTGATGGCGATTTCCTTGTCGGCGGCGTCGTCGGGAAGTTCCTCTTCTGCGGTCGAGACACTGACGACCGCCAGTATTTCGTCGTCGTCCGCCGTAATCTCGATTCCCTCCGAACCCCACTCGTCGTCCACATGGGCGTCAAACCACTTCTGGATAGTTGATGTATCTGTACTCACGAGTCCACCTGCGCGCCTGCGCCGATTTACCGATTTAAAATTACTTGATTACTTAATAACACCTTTAAGTCGAGAAGATAAGTCGAGAAGAAGGCAACGCTGTGCATTCAAAGCGGTAACCCAGATTTGCCGACCCCTGCGGAGGGACCCCAGGTGAGACAGGTGAACACGCGCACACCCCGCGCCAAACTCAGTCCGCGCCGACCAGCTCTTCGGGCACACCGTCTTCCCGGGTCGGGGTCAACTCGACAACACGGTCCGGCTCGGGGTCGACCGAACCCGAATCGCCGAGGTCGACCAGCACCTTGCGCAGATCGACCACCTGGTCCCGCAGTAGTGCAGCCTTCTCGAACTCCAGCTCTCTCGCAGCCTTTTTCATCTGTTTTTCAAGGTCCTTTACCAGCCGGACCAGGTCGTTCTTGGGCAGCGAAGCGGGTGTCACATAAGGCGTCTTCGTCTCGGCGACCCGCTGGATCCGTGTCGTGATGTCCCTCACTTCTTTAACGATCGAGGTCGGGGTTATCGAATTCGCATCGTTGTGGGCCGACTGAATCTCACGACGGCGATTTGTTTCGTCAATGGCGAATTTCATCGAGTCAGTGATCCTGTCGGCGTACATCACCACCTTGCCCTCGACATGCCGCGCGGCCCGGCCGACGGTCTGGATCAGCGATGTGCTCGACCGCAGGTAGCCCTCTTTGTCCGCGTCCAGAATCGCCACCAGCGATACCTCGGGCAGGTCGAGACCTTCACGCAGCAGGTTGATTCCCACCACCACGTCGTACACGCCCAGACGCAGGTCCCGGAGTATCTCCACCCGCTCCAGTGTCAGAATTTCCGAGTGCAGATAGTGGACCCGCACGCCCAGTTCCCGCAGGTAGTCCGAAAGCTCCTCGGCCATCCGCTTGGTCAGCGTGGTCACCAACACCCGCTCGTTCTTGGCGGTCGTCGCCTTGATCCGCTCCAGCAGGTCGTCGATCTGGCCTTCGCTGGGGCTCACGATAATCTCGGGGTCGATCAGCCCAGTCGGGCGAATGATCTGTTCAGTGCGCCGTTCTTCGTGCTCTTCTTCGTAGCCGCCCGGAGTGGCCGAAACGTACACAATCTGGTTGACACGCTCTTCGAACTCTTCAAACGCAAGCGGACGGTTGTCGATCGCCGACGGCAGCCTGAACCCGAAATCTACCAGCGTGGTCTTTCGCGAAAGGTCGCCTTTGTACATTGCCCGGATCTGCGGGAGCGTAATGTGCGATTCGTCGATAAAGACCAGAAAATCGTCCGGGAAGTAGTCCAGTAACGTCCACGGTGCCGAGCCAGCAGGACGCCTCCCGAGCGGTCGTGAGTAGTTTTCGACTCCCGGGCACGAGCCGGTCTCCCGAAGCATCTCAAGGTCGAAGTTGGTCCGCTGCTCTAGGCGCTGTGCCTCAAGCAGCTTGCCAAGCGACCTCAGCTCGTCGAGCCTCTCACCCAGCTCTTCTTCGATGTCCTTCAGGGCTTCCTTAAGTTCGTCCTCAGGCGTGACGAAGTGCTTTCCGGGGAAGATGTCGATATGGTCGAGTTCGGCCAGCACCTCGCCGGTCAGCGGATCGAGCTCGATGATCCTTTCGACCTCGTCGCCAAAGAACTGGACCCGCACCGCCAGCTCTTCATAAGCCGGCATGATCTCCAGCGTATCGCCACGCAAACGGAAGCGGCCACGGACCATCTCCATGTCGTTCCGCTCGTAGTACATGTCGATCAGTTTTCGAACCACCCTGCGCAGCCCCGGCTCTTCGCCCTTGCGCAAACTGAGCACCACCGACCGGTACTCCTCCGGCGACCCCAGACCGTAAATGCAGGACACGCTTGCCACGATCAACGTGTCACGGCGGGTCAGCAGGGCGCGCGTCGCGGCGTGCCTGAGCCGGTCGATCTCCTCGTTTACGTCCGACTCCTTCTCGATATAAGTGTCGGACTGCGGGATGTACGCCTCAGGCTGGTAGTAGTCGTAATAGCTCACGAAATACTGCACCGAGTTGTGCGGGAAGAAATCCTGGAATTCAGAAGAAAGCTGGGCGGCAAGGGTCTTGTTATGGGCGATCACGAGGGTAGGACGCTGCACCTCCTCGACGATCTTGGCCATCGTGTAGGTCTTGCCCGAACCGGTCACGCCCAGCAGAGTCTGGTGGTGAAGGTCTTCTCTAAGGCCACTTGAAATAGCGCGGATCGCCGCGGGCTGGTCGCCGGTTGGCGTAAAGCCCGCCTCAATTTCAAACTTCCCTTCGGTACTGACCATGCTCGAATTCTACCCGCGTGCGGGATTAGATTCAGGACTCGGTGTCACCTGAAGGCAGTGGCGACTGCGCACGACGTCCGGTCATTTCGGGGCAAGTTCGACCCGCCCGCGTTTGAAATCACAACGGATTACACCACTTCCCAGCCGTCCGGAAGTTTCGGTAATCCCATATCCAGTAACTCAAGCCAAAATGATCGCTATGGCGAACTCGCCCGCGAAGACGAAGTGCCGCCATGCGTCGAGCTACGAATAACCGTTGCACCGTAGCGTTCAGCAAGAGCGTGATCGACGAATGATGGAACCTGTGCACATATAGGCCGTCGCACTGCCGGTTCAAAATTCTACCGACGGTCTGTAACTCTGCAAGGCATCTTCGGAGCCTACTTGGTGTGCATAAAGGCGGGTCATTTCTAGCGTAGAGTGACCAACAAGAGATTGGACGTGAAACAGATTCAAACACTTTCTAATTGCTTCATAAGCAAACAGCCGTCTGAAGGAGTGGCATTGCATCGAATCCCTGTTCTCCGACCCAAAGAGACAAGCAGTGATGAGATCCCAGATGTTGAGCAACGAACGAATTCGACGGATCCGATCGTTCTATTGCCAGAAACAGCTGTGATGGCACGTATCATCCAAATCTCCCCTGTTCGCATATACCCTGCCAACCGCCGAATATCTACAACGATGCCAAGCATGCCCCGGCGCGTTCAACCGGGTACAAACGGAGTTAAGAGATGACGAAACTAAAGGTTGTAATAGGCACCGATCATGTGGGCACCCACTACGCCGAGGAACTGCGCGACTCGTTCCCGGAGATCGAGTTCATCGTCGCATACGATCCCGCCGAACATTCGGCAGCCATCCGAGACGCAGACGCTTTTTTCGGCTGGCCGAACGATGAAGCCTTTGCGGCCGCCAAAAAACTTAAGTGGATCGCGTGCCCCGGCATGGGCATCGATAAGATAGTTGCCTACCAGAACATCGTCGATTCCGACGTACCGATAACCAACGCACCGGGCACTCACGTGACATCGATGGGCGACCACGTTATCGGGGCAATGGTTGGGCTAACCCACCGGTTCCAGGAAGCTTTCGTAGACCGCCAGAATAAGACCTGGGACACGCAGAAATATGCGTCCCGGATTACCGAACTCACCGGGGCAACGGTCGGAATTTTTGGACTGGGCGCAATCGGTAGGGCGGTAGCCGAACGTGTGGCCGCGTTTGGAACAACAACGTTTGCCATCGATCCCGGGCCGTCGGATGTTCCCGCAAGCGTCAGGGAGTGCTGGGACCTCGACCGGCTCGACGATCTCTGCCGCCTGTCGAATTTCCTCGTTATCGCGGCGCCGGCGCTCGATACAACGCGTAATTCGATCGACGCCCGCCGAATCGCCCTCATGCCTGAAGGAAGCTATGTAATCGTAATTTCCCGCGGCAAGATCGTAGACGAGGATGCCCTGTGCGACGCACTCGAATCGGGACACCTGGCAGGGGCGGCGCTCGACGCTACGGCTGAAGAACCGCTCGCAGAAGACTCCAGGCTGTGGACTTTGTCGAATGTCATCCTGACCCCCCACTCGTCGGCCCTCACACCCGAGCTTTACGAGATGCGTCGCGACGCGTTCCGGGCCAACCTCCGTAGATTCGAGACCGGCGAACCGCTCGAAAACATCTGCAACAAGACCGCGGGTTTTTAGAAGATCGACGCAACCCGGCCCGACGATTCAGCGGTCTGTCCACCGTCTGTGACCACGCATCTTTCACAGAATCGGATGCGCCCGTTGCGACTGATTCCCGGCGTGCTGGGCAATCACGACTATCTCGTCGCTCTCCTCTGTAACTTCAGCCCCCTCGAAATCACCCCACAATCCGATAACTTCCAGACCAGTTCGCTCACACAGCGAAACAACCTGGTCCGGGTACAGATACCGAACGACCACTTCAAGCTCTTCCCGCCTCAACACCTCGCCCGAGGCATCCACCTCTTCAGCTATTTGCACCCCGTGGTTTAGTTGGTTCGTCGTGTCGAAACGATTCTTTGCTGTGAGCACGTAGCGACCCCCGCCCGCTTTTTCAACCACTTCCAGCAAAAACTCCTCATCGGGGTCGTCAGCCAGCATTTCCGGATCGGGATAAAAAAGATTGAATGCCAGGGTGCCGCCCGGCTCCAGGTGGCTCGCCGCGCAGCACAACGTATAAATCTGGTCTTCTTCCGTGGTCGCAAGAAGAAGCGTGCGCGCCGGAATGATCACCACAGGAAACTGCCGTTTCAGGTCGAACTTCCTCATGTCGGCCCGAATGAGTTTCAGACTTCCCGAAAGTGGAGCGACGTCCAGTGCCTTGCGCTCGGCGACCTTCAACATGGGCTCGTTCAGGTCGATCCCTACGATCTCCATCCCGTCACGTGCAAGGGGCAGTGCGATCCTACCCGTTCCAACGCCGATCTCGAGAACCGGTCCGCCCGATGCCCGGCACAGACCGTGGTAAAACTCGACATCGCCGGGATCGCCCGCGGAGTAGAAGATGTCGTACCACTCGGCCCAGGCCAAGTAATCCATATTTGAAATGTGCATGTGTGATAGTTTTCAGCGCACCGAATGTCCACCCGACCTCCACTGGTGATCTGAATATTGTCATGCATGGCAAATCCCGGTGCGCACAACTTCTCACAGCTACCTTTGTGGTTGTGTTGATTGTCGGCTGTTCTAACCGAACTCCAGAACCCGATGCCGGCGCTCTCGCCCTCCGGGAAATGGCAGAACAGGCGCTGGCAGCTAGTGGCATCGACGAACCGGTCCTGCGCCAGATTGCGGTCAATCCGCCCACAGGCCGTTTCGATTTCGCAGTGACCGACAAAGAGGTAGCATTCGGTGTTCAGTTTTTCATTGATGCACCGGACCAATCTCCGAATGAATGGCGCGTCGTGCCAATGGAGTTCATTCGGTACGAGGCAGATGTCGCCCTGGATGTGGAGTCAGTCAACATCGGGGCAACTACCGCAATGGCCGGGCGCAACCGAACACTGGCCCGGGTGCGTGTCGAAAGGGCAGACCGTGATCGGGTCTACTGAAGGAAATGACCTGTGGGTCGTGTTCTGTGATCTCCCTGAAGGCACCGTTTCAGGGTGGGTCGATGCCCAAACCGGAGCATTCACGCCCTCACAGGCACCGCCCGCGATTGTACCAGCGATTGCCACACAAACATCGTGAGAAATCGTGACCGGTCGCACTTTGCTCGCGCTGCCCTCGTCTTACGGCGCAACGCTCGCTACGCCCGCCCCACGGTCTCCATGAAGTGACGCCCGTAGGTGGCCATGAAAGTCGGGATGTGTGTGTAGTGGTACAGGATGCCCGCTTCGGTGTTTTTTAACGCCTGTTCGGCGGCACTGGGGGTTCCCGAGGCAAGGCCGGCCGCGTGAATTCGATCGAACGTTTCGCCAATCACCTTTTGCACATCCGGGTGTCCGTTGTCGCCGGGGTGGCCCATCGACTGTGCGAGGTCGGTCGGGCCGATAAAAAACACATCGATGTCCGACACCGCAAGGATTTCGTCAACATTCTCGACCGCAGCCACATCCTCGATCTGGATGCACACAAGCATTTCACTGTTGGCTTCAACCACATATTCCGAAGTAGGTGAACCCCAGCCGAAGTCGGCCATCCTGCCGCCGCCGAGCCCGCGCGCACCCAGCGGATGGTAAAGGCAGGCTTCCAACACGGCACGCGCCTCTGTAGCGGTGTTCACATGGGGCACCTGGACGCCCATCGCTCCCCGGTCCAGATACTTGTTTATCACCGCCGGGTCGTTCTTTTCCGGACGGACGATCGGGGTGATCCCCCGGATTTCCGCGGCCATTATCATCGGGCCTATGGTGTCGGGCGTTATCGAACCGTGCTCAGCATCAAGCAACACCCAGTCGAAACCCAACTCACCGATCATCTCGACGATTTCAGCGGAAGGGAACTGGACCGACACCCCGTAAGCAGGCTTGCCCGACTTGATGAGCCTTTTCATGCGATTCTGAAGTTTTTTTCTGGGTTGTGTCATGGACCGGGCAAACTCCGATTGCTACTTGAATTTCGCTTTGTTTGTAATTCTTTACCGATTCTCTGGCGTGACACTATCGCACCGGTTGTTGACACGCCCCCGACACGGCGACAAACTTTTCAACCTATTGTGGATTTCGTAGCAACTTGAAGTCGACTCGTAAAAGCGACCATCGAGTGCCCAATCGCGAATCCGAGCCGGTTTTTACAAACACTCATTCGAATAGGCCGCGCCATAGTGACACAGCTCGCAACTCGCCAGGCACTCCTGGGTACCGAAACAGCGTTCGAAACCCTCGCCAAAGCCAAAGAACTGGAACGCCAGGGAAAGTCAATCGTTCACCTCGAAATTGGCGAACCCGATTTCGATACGCCCGAGCATATCCGCGATGCCGCGAAACAGGCGCTCGACGATGGATTCACCCATTACGGCGCGTCGGCCGGACAGATCGAACTGCGCGAGGCCATCGCAAAACATCAGACGGAACGCCAGGGGTACGACGTTTCGGCCGACAGCGTGATCGTCACCCCCGGCGGCAAACCGGTCATGTTCTTCACGATCATGGCACTGGTCGAGCAGGGCGTTGAGGTGATCTACCCCAACCCCGGATTCCCGATCTACGAATCGATGATCAACTACATGGGCGGTATCGCCGTCCCCATGCAACTGAACGAAGAGAGCGACTACAACGCCGATATCGACAACCTGCGCTCGCTCATCACCCCGCGCACAAAACTCATAATCATCAACTCGCCGAACAACCCGTGCGGCAGCGTTATCCCCGAATCGGATCTGGAAAAAATCGCCGAGATGGCCGGTGAGAACGATCTCGTGGTACTTGCTGACGAGATCTACAAGGACATGTACTACGGCGACCAGGAACATGTTTCGATCACGCAATTCCCTGGAATGCGGGAACGAACTGTCATCCTTGACGGCTTTTCCAAAAGCTACGCAATGACGGGATGGCGCCTGGGTTACGGTGTGTTCCCGGATTTCCTCGTCGAGCCGGTCACCCGGTTGATGACCAATAGCGTCTCCTGTACCTCGGTCTTCAGCCAGATGGCCGCGATCGCCGCGCTCGAAGGCCCGCAGGACTCAGTGGCGGCGATGATGGAAGAGTTCACGAAACGCCGCGACCTCGTTGTCGAAGGGCTGAATTCACTGCCCGGAATCACCTGCCCGGTCCCAAAAGGTGCATTTTACGCGTTCCCGAATATCCGGGCCACGGGAATGTCTTCACAGGAATTCGCCAACAAGGCCCTTTACGAAGCCGGTGTTGCACTTCTTGCCGGAACCGCGTTCGGGGCGTTCGGCGACGGATATATCAGGATTTCGTTTGCGAACTCGCAGGAAAACCTGCTGGAAGCGATCGAGCGACTCCGCAAGATTCTGTAACACCCTTCTCCCCCGGACCGGGAGAGACCGAGAGGGGGAGAATTGCGACGCGCGACCAGGGAGGCCGCTGACGCCCGGAGCTAACGCCGCGCGCAGCGGCTAATCGCGCGCCACCCTTACTTCGCACGCCTTCATCAGGTCGCGTGTGTTCGAGCGGCCTATCGCCCGCATAACGTGCTGCGTAACTCGTTTTACCTGCTTGAGCGGCGCCTCGACCACCGTCTCGCTCCGCTGATTCAGCAACCCCCACTGTTCCGGCAACTCAGTCGTGCGGAACATCCGGTGCGGGGCCATGATGTAGTGGTAATCGGCACAGCGCAGATAAGCTGCATCGTGGAATTTTGTCGACAGATTTTCGATCCGCTTCTTTGTCGAATCAGACTTCCTTGCGAACGTCCTGACATCGACCTCAGCAGTGGAAACCGCCCGCGACCGAAGACTGCCGCTGCCTCCTACCCCGCCGGCCGACTCGTTCTGTGCGCCCCGGGACGCTGCCGACAACACGCTCTTTGTCAGTTCGACAACCGCATCGAGCGATTTCGATTTCGCAACCAGCTTCTCGCGGGTGCGCTCGTTGTTGTCGTCACGACGTAAATCACTCCTGCTCGATTTAACTTCGATAAGGAACACACGATTTTCAGGTCCGAGACCAACCACATCGGCGATTCGCCCGAACGGGCCTTCCAGTCGGACCTCAAAGCCAATCAGCCGACATTCGGCAACCTCCCAGAGCCATTTCCACGCTGCCCACTTCATTGAGTAAGTCAGTTCGGTTTCGTTGCGGTTTCTGAAATCGTCGAACGTACCCGAATCGACGGGCATTTCGAGGAATGAGGGCATCGGAACCTCCGGAAGTTCTGTACGTATGGCGGGTCGTCACCCGATATACCGGGGCCTTGGATCATCGCGCGATTCCCCGCGAACTCACAGCTGAACTGACATCCAGTTTGTTTACCGGTTAGCAGGTGAATACGTACAAATGTTCGGAATGGGTGTTCTAAAACACTTCCATTTAATAGAACGTCTGTGCTAGTTTTTCTGAACCACTACTGGCTGACCGGAAATATCGGCTCCCGGTGGCTACCGGCGGCGACCACGCCAAATGATTGGAAAAGACTGAAAATGACGATTGACTTGACGCTGGAGCGCCCGCTCACCAACCTCGACGTACGTGTAGTCGGTGTCGGCGGAGCAGGTTGTTCTGCTCTAAGAAGTCTCGGCGATTTCCTGCCCGATGACACGAGGTTTCTTGGAATTGATACAGGCACCGGCACCGACAGCGTCCGCAACTTTGCCGAATTCATCCAGGTAGGCGACGGCTTTGGTAGCGGCGGCGATGCAGTGGCGGCAGCAGAATTGTTTGTCGATTCTGATGGACCGGGTGAATATGGCAAGGCCGTGACAGAGTTCGTAACCGGCGCCGACGTCGTGATAATCGTGGCGGGCCTAGGTCGCGGCTCCGGCTCTGGAATCGCTCCACTCGTCGCACATATCGCACACGATTCGGGGGCGTTGACCCTCGCCGCGGTCAACCTGCCGTTCGAGTTTGAGGGACGATTTCGCACCCAGTCGGCAGTGCAAGCCCTGGAAATACTTCGGAATGCTGTCGACACAGTGATTGTCACAAGTAACAACGATCTCCTCAGCCCCGTCCGGGCAGCGGGCAGCATGTCCCTCGTAGACGCCTTCAAGGAGGCCGACAGAAAAGTCTCAAATTCGGTGAGTACGGTCGTATCCGCTTTAGCAGTCTCAGCCGACAAGTTCGGAGAGGTCAGGCGGTCCCTGGGCCAAAGTGTCTCCGGCAAGTCGATTGTGCTTTTAGCATCTTCGCACGGACTTCATGGCGGTAAATATGCCGTGATTCGCGCATTCGAGGGCCTTTCATCAGGTGGGATTGACACTTCGGGCGGGTGTGTGGCGAGGTCGGTTGTGGTTCATATAGAAGGCGGTATCGGCATGTCGAGTGGCCAGGTACAAGAGACCGTTGCAGTGGCAATGGCGAGGACCGGTGGTCGTGCTGATATGCACGTAACCACCGTCCGGGACGTCGCGCTCGGCCCGCAAATCCGAGTAACCCTGATACTGACAGGAATTGATCCGAGTCAGGATCTCAACTCCAGCGGTAAGCTCCGGCCTTACAGGAAGATTAATTCAGACGCACATTCGGTCCAGCCTGCGGAACTGCAAAGTCGTGGCGCGGTCCCGGTGGAACGCTATGCGCCATTGCCCGTTCGGAGACGCGGCCCGATGCTCCTGTCGGCAGGTTAGCTTCGTCCTGGCTGCAGAGTTCAGGAAAAACCTCAAACAATTTACTGGCGGACCCGGTCATTTGACCGGCAGGCGCAAACGCCGCACCAAACGCCTCGGTGCGGTGTTTGCTTTGGCTCCTCTCGCTCGTATGAAAGGGGTCAAGGGTGGGAGCGACTCGGTGATCGATAACCGGGGCCAACGAAGAACGCCCTCCGAATTGCGAACCCGGTCAACTTAATCTGCCGTCTGGGGTACGGCGCTGACGGCAGATAGACGGGCGCCCGGATGATCTGTAACAGGTATGACAAGCATGTAACCACTGCCACGCACCGTCTTAATCAATCCTTTGCCCAAAGTCGTTACCTGCAACTTACGTCTCAATCGAAATATTGCGACATCGATCGCATTTTCGGCCGGTTTTGCATTCGCGGCCCAGCAGGCGTTTACCAGCTCGGCTGAAGATACCGGCACACCGGGCGATGAACTCAGGGTGTGCAACAGCAAGAATTCTGTCGGGGAAATCGAGATCGAGATCCCGTCCAATTCCAACCTCTCCAATTCGGCATCGAGCCTGAAATTAGGCATGTTGACATCAGTCAGTCCGGAGTTGCGTCGCCCGGGCTGTCCGTCGGGGACTCTGAATGGCTGCGATGAAGGTCCGCCACTGACTACCGAAGTGGACCGACAGGATAATTTACTTCTAACGGTTCTGGATATCCCATAAAAATTCGATCCAAAACCGACGACCAATTCCAGTTGTTCGATCTCGTTAATAGTCGGTGGTGTCGATGATTTGTTGAACACGTAGACGATGCCGATGGTGTTGAGACCCTGCATGATCGGAGTCGCTATTCCCTGTGTGAAACCCGCCCGTTCGGCCCACCGCGGAAGCCCGTTGCCGCTGGTTTCAGTGGGCGACAGCACGACTGCCGAGCCCTGTCTCGCCGCCCTCGCACCCGGTGTGTGCCCGTCGACCGGCTCGAGCTCTTCGCCAGATTGGCCAGACGTGGCGAGCTCACCCGTCGGCCTCCAGTTGGACCATGTCGATGGGACAAAAACGCCATGTGCATCGATCAGTTTGAAGACGGCCGCCGTGGTGTATCCCGTCGCCATCCGAGCCGCCGCCGCAAGCCGTGCGTCAACACCGGATGCATCGCCCGTTGAATCGCTCTGTGATTCGGGACCAGCCAACAACCTGATCGCATCCAGCACCCTGCTCGCGCGCGCCTCGGCAACCAGACGCTGTTCGAGCACACCGTTCTCTTTTCTCGTTGCGCTGATCTTCGATGACGCTACGGCAAGACCGATCACAGCACAAACTAGCAGGGCCAGCGCAAACCCGGCCAGGGGCCAGTTTGCCGAACTCGCACCTGCCGCGTTGTTCAGTGTCAGGGCCAGCACGATCGCCACCCCGAGCGCAGCAACCACTGAATACCCGCCCCAACTCAGGGCGAACCCCTGAACTGAAAGGCCCAGACGGCGTCCATATCGATTATCGGTTGGCTCAAAAGACGGGCTGGTAAAACGGCTGATTCTCATGCGTCTGACAGTAGACGAAAAAGTGCTGAAGCTACCTGTTTGCGGCAGTGCGGATTTTCAGAGAACTGCGATGTGTGGGTGCACACGCTGTGGTAACTGTGTGGCGAAGTCGTACACTTAAAGGAACAAACACGAAAAAAACGACGGAAATTATTCCTACCTTCCAGAAGGGCACCAGAACACTGGGCACTCTAGGTCGACTCAAAAACCTGATGGGTCGCGGCAAAAATAACGACGAGGCGACAATCGCCGAACCGAATTCGCAAAAAAGCGAACGCAAAGTCGCAGGCCGCACCCCCGATACATCCGAACCCGCCCGATCTAAGATCGGCGAATCCCGCAACAACGGTGGATCCGGCAGACGCCTCAGGCGTGGGTCGCGGAGTGCTCGGGGAGACCGCACACCCGATGCCTCCGATTCCCGGAGCGGTTCGGTCCGTGGCGACTCCGAATCATCCGAAGAAGATTCTCGCGATCGCCGACGCCGTACCCGGCCCGACCAAGTGGTGGGGCCAGACTCACGGCGACACGGTCGGAATGAAAACTCCTCTTCGGCACGGGCGTCACGGCGTCGGAGGGACGATAGGGGCAGGGGCGACGGTCGCGACCGAGGACAGGACAACGCCCGAAACGATGATTCGAGAAACCGCGATGCTCGCTCTCCTGGTATAGGCATACGTACGCCGACTAGCCGTCGTTCCGACCGCGGCAATGCCGAACGAGGACGAACCAGCGACCAACCGCTTCCATCTGTCCAACCGGAACCCACGAACTCGCAGGGCACTGAATTGTGGAGCGATATTGAACTGAGCAAGTCGATCGTCGAATCTCTTCACGACATGGGCTACGTGCAGCCGTCGGATATTCAGGAAGCTTCCATTCCGTGGATGCTGGAAGGTCGTGATGTCGTCGCACAGGCCGTCACTGGATCAGGCAAGACTGCCGCATTCGGAATACCGATGTGCGAGTCCGTAGACCCGAGTTCACGTGATGTTGAAGGACTCGTACTCGTCCCCACCCGGGAACTGGCCCAGCAGGTTACGCGCGAACTGGCCCTCATCGGACGAAAGCGCGGCATCGGCGTCGTTGCCGTCTATGGCGGAGAACCGATCGCCCGGCAGATCAAGGCGCTGGAGCAGGGCATGGCGATCGTCGTCGGTACCCCAGGTCGGATAAAAGACCTGATGAACCGCCGGATTCTGGAACTGGGTTACGTGCGCGTGGCCGTGCTTGATGAGGCCGACGAGATGCTCGATATCGGATTCGCCGACGACATGGAGTTCATCCTCAAGCGCACACCCGACTCGCGCCAGACCGCACTTTTCTCGGCGACCATCCCCGGGTTTATTCGAGGGCTCATTCGCCGGTACCTCAAAGACCCACGCTGGATACAGCTTGTCTCAGACATCAAGGGCCTTGAGACGGTGGATGAGGTCGACCAGATTTTCTACGATGTTGCCGGGCAGGACAAGGCCGATGGCATCATGGAGGTGCTCGACAATATTGCGTCCGATTCCCAGGTCCTGATTTTCAGAAAAATGCAGGTCGGTGTCGATCGGCTTTCAGCGGGTCTTGCCGGTGAGGGCTTCCCGGCGAAAGGCATCCACGGCGGGATGTCGCAATCTGAACGCAACCGGGTGATGAACGCCTTCAGGGACGGCAGTCTCCGAATGCTCGTCGCCACAAATCTTGCTGCCCGCGGGCTCGATATTCCGGCTATCTCACATGTCATCAACTATGACATGCCAGAGAGCGTCGAAGAGTACGTCCACAGGATCGGGCGCACCGCACGCATGGGCAAACGCGGCACGGCTATCAGCTTTATCGGCGAATGGGACTACGATGTGCACGACCAGATTGTCGCTAAAATTGGCGCAGACAAGATGATCCGCAAAAAATTCTCGTTCTATTAGAACCAGTCCGACAGCGCCGACGCGGTATTATTTAAGTCCCGACCTTCCCACCGCGTACGTTCGTTCCTTCGCCCGTAAGCACGCGGGCGATTTCCTTTGAATAGATGATCTCCGTGTCGTCCTGCGGCTGGTAATCAAGGTACTTCCGCCCAGTTTCGAGGGACCAGAACCGGCGCGTATTGTCGCTGCAGCCATACGCGATAACGAACGGAACGCCATGTTCGTTACCGATGTCCGGTGCCTCGATCGCCTTCGTGAACAGCTGGGTAATGTCGCGCGGGCTGATGTAGGCGCCAAGGTTGCGTTTGAGTTCGGTAATCCCGTTGTCGGTCTGCTCGGTCATCGGTGAATCGGACAGATATTCTTCCACGTTGATCGGCCGGGTGAAACCGATCCTCAGCATCACCGTCTCAAGCTGTCGCCCGAAAATACCGCATGCATAAGGCCAGGCCAGCAGCTCATACGCCGCCTTTGCCCAACCGTAAAAATTGTCTGAAACCGGAAAGTCGGTAGGACGGACCATGTCGAACTTACGCTCGTGTATAAGTGAATGCTCGTACCAGTCCGCGGCGTGATTCGAACTCGCAATAGCCATCCGGCGAACTCCTGCGTCGTAAGCCGAACGATAGATGTTGTTCGCCATCTGGACGTTTTCATGTTCGTTCGTGAAGCGGTCAATCGGAGGGTTTTCATATTCAGCACCCCGGGGCGTATGTGGCTTGAACGCCAGGTGAATGACCCCGTCGATACCCTCAAACAGGTGCCTGTACTTCGATCGATCAGGGTCGATGAAATCTGCAATCTCGACCCCTTCAACCCGGTTTCCGTCCCGGTCAGTATCCGAAATATCGGCCAGCATCAGGTCGAAATAGTCTCGCAGCACAGGCAGCATCAACGACGCTATGTACCCGCTCGCCCCGGTCATCAGTACTTTTCGCTTTGCCATTTGCGTGTGCTCCTTACGCCTTTTACGGGGCTAAAAACGGGATAGATCAGCGACCGCCGCACCAAACTCCGGTAACCCGGAATCCCAACCCGCGACGGTGTGATAACCGGCATTGGGCAGCCTCACCACAGGTGAAATCCCCAGTGCCATCTTCGAACGCTGGATGTTGAAAATATGTGTGTAAATCTCGAACTGAATATGCCTGAACGTCGCCACTAGGTCCATCGCGGTCATCTCGCCCGTCTCAGGATTTTCAGAAATGCCATCCGGGTGCGCCCGACGCATCAACTCCCACTGGTCTGTCAATGGTCGCTGAACCCGCATCGATCGCGCCCTGGCGATGGTGTTCGCGACTAACAACTGCCGGGCAATCGCAATCGCTTCTTCCAGCGCGCCCAGAACGTCTTCGACCTCCCAGAAGACCCCATCGTGAAGACGCCTGTCATGATCGTCCGAATCGAATGTTGCTAACCGTTCACTCGTCATTGGCATCGGGAATTCATCACCGAAAAGCTGATCGCCCCAGCGGGATATCAACCACCTGAGAGGCACCGACGCCACATGACTCACCTGCTGCCTTATCGACCAGCCAGCCCATGCCCATCTGCTTGACGTCCAGTCGAGCACGTCGTCTGACAACTCTACGACCTCGGCACGGACCAGGCTGTCCAGTCGCCAGAAATCGGGGAAAAGAGTGCGCAGCTGTGGGCTCGGAGCCGAACCGTAACCGGGGCTGGGACTCGATAATTCAGAGGGCATGGCCGGAGTCTCTAGTCAAGTTTGGCCGCTGTCAACGATTACCGCCGTTTGGAAACCTCTGTAACATCTGCGAATGACACAAAAAAGCTGGCTCAAAGGCAACCTTCACACGCACACGACAAACAGCGACGGCGACGAATCGCCCGAACACGTCGCCGAGTGGTACCACGAGCACGGCTACGATTGGCTCTGCCTGTCCGATCACAATCACCTGACGATCCTCGAGGGCAGCGCGGCAGAAAAGGCGAAGTGGCCGCTGCTCGTTCGCGGCGAAGAGGTGACTTCTCGAGATGCCGGCGGGCCGGTCCACGTCAACGGCTACGGGATCACCGAACTTGTCGAAGCGTCCGATTCGACCGACATCGTCACCGCGATGCGGGAGAACGTCGAGCGAATTATCGACGCCGGGGGAATGGCAGCCATCAACCATCCGAACTTCAGGTGGGCTTTCGATCACGGCGCAATGATGCAGGTCGAAGGCTACAAATTTATGGAAGTTTTCAACGGTCACCCCGAGACGCATAGCACCGGCGGCGGAGGCAGGGCCAGCACCGAAGGAATCTGGGACCGGCTGCTCAGCAACGGTCGGAGGGTATGGGGCATCGCAGTTGACGACGCGCATCACTACACGGGTGAATTCGGTCACGACCGTTCAAACCCCGGCAGGGGATGGGTGCAGGTGAAGTCGGCCTCGCTCACCCAGCAGGACGTTCTCGACGCGATGGAACAAGGCGATTTCTACGCGACGACAGGTGTGACCATCGGCGACATGGTTTCAAACACACGCGAAATCAATATCGAAATAGACCCCGAAACTCACGCCGATGGAACACAGGCAAAGTACACGACGCTGTTTACCGGTTCAAACGGTCGCCTGCTTTACGAGACGATCAGCAACACGGCCGCATACAAGCCCACCCGTCTCGACGGCTATGTCCGTGCGACGGTCTACTCATCAAGAGGAACGAAGGCCTGGACTCAGCCCGTGTTCGTGTCTGAATAAAATTCTCTAAGTATCACCAGAGCAGCGGCCCGGAGAGCGAGACATTGGCGAAACGATACGTAGGAACGATCCACGCTCCACGGTTCCCCGAAAAACTCGAGTGGATCAACGCCGTCGCGCCGGTCAGCATGTCCGATCTCGAAGGCCGACTCGTAATCCTCCACTTCTGGACCTACTGCTGAATTAACTGCATGCACGTACTTCCGCAGTTGCGGAAGCTGGAGAAAAAGTACGCCGATGTCCTGACGGTGGTCGGAGTGCATTCGGCCAAGTTCAACAGCGAAAAGTCGACAGAAAATGTGCGCGAGGCCGTAAGGCGCTACGGGATCGGCCATCCTGTTGTGAACGACGCAGATTTCGCGATATGGAAGTCGTACGCAGTCCGGGCTTGGCCCACTCTCATATTTATTGGCCCCTCAGGCAAGGTAATCGGCCGCCATGAAGGTGAATTTGATGTTGGAGCACTGGCCGGTGCGCTCGATGAAATGATCGCAGAGTACGAACCGACAGGACTCTTCAAAAGGGGCGCGTTTGAGACGTCGCCAGAACCAATCGGCGAACAGCCACTTTCGTACCCCGGAAAAATAACGGCCGATGCCTCCAGTAACCGGCTGGTCGTCTCGGACTCAAATCACCGTCGACTCATCCTCACCGACCTCGAAGGCAACGTTGAAACCGTTATCGGCAACGGCAAATCTCCGCTTGTTGAAGATGACAGCCGTGGCGTGTTTTCCGATCGCATGTACGGGCAACCCCTCTTCGACAACCCCCAGGGGACTGTCTGCGATGGCGATGTCCTGTATGTAGCCGATGCCGGTACCCACACCATCGTCAGGGTCGATCTGACGAAACGCCTTGCAACCACAATTGCCGGTACCGGTGAGCAGTCGCTGTACCGACACCAGGGCGGCGCTGCACTGATAGTGCCGCTCAACTCCCCATACGATCTCTCGCTCCACGCGGGGACCCTCTACATAGCCATGGCAGGTTTCCATCAACTCTGGTCGATGGATATCGACAGTATGATGGTTGCACCCTTCGCTGGCGATGGCGGCGAAGATATCGTCGATGGACTAAAGCCGGAGGCGAGACTCGCACAACCGTACGGTGTCGAAGTATCGAACAACGCCGTATTCTTCATCGACAGCGAAACCAGCTCTGTTAGGGTCGCAGCCCTGGCAGAAAAGGGCAGGGTGGTAACTTTCATTGGCACTGGTCTGTTCGATTTCGGGGACCACAACGGGGTCGGCAAAGACGCCCTGTTACAGCACCCGCAGGGACTGGTCGTCCAGGACGATACGATCTATATTGCCGACTCCTACAACAAGAAGATTAAATCGATCGCCATCGGGTCGCAGCAGGTCAAGACCGTCGCCGGCTCGGGTACACAGGGCAGCGCCGACGGGACAGTGGACGAAGCGGAGTTCAACGAACCGGCCGGTCTTGCAATCGTTGGAAACCGCATATTCGTTGCCGATACCAATAATCACCTCATCAGGGTGATCAACACGAATTCTGGGGAAGTTTCGACGCTCGAATTAAAGTGGCTTTAACCCTGTGAACATTTCGATTCCTCACCCCGCATCGCCGCCGCCGCGCTCCATTCGAACTTCTGTGCCTCAAATGTTCTGTGCATAATGCGACCTGAACTTCGAACTGAAATACCCCGACACCGTATCTAAAAATGCCCAACCGCCTCGCCACTGAAACCAGCCCGTACCTGCTGCAGCACAAAGACAACCCGGTCGACTGGTACCCCTGGGGCGACGAAGCGCTGGCCGCTGCCCGACTTCTCGACAGGCCGATACTCCTCTCGATTGGCTACTCGGCCTGTCACTGGTGCCATGTGATGGCCCACGAATCGTTCGAAAATGAATCGATAGCGGCGACAATGAACAGCAATTTCGTGAACATCAAGGTCGACCGCGAAGAATTGCCAGACGTCGATTCGATCTACATGACCGCGGTCCAGGCCATGACAGGTTCGGGCGGATGGCCGCTCACCGTATTCATCACGCCCGACGGTCAGCCGTTCTTCGGAGGTACTTATTTTCCGCCCGAAGACCGACAAAACATGGCTGGTTTCCCCCGCATCCTGGGCGCCGTTGCCGATGCATATGCAACAAAGCGTGACGAACTGCTGGTGAACTCGCAAAAGGTGGTCGAGGCTATCCGTGCACAATCGATTCCGCAGAAACACGACGGTGAGATCACCGAATCGCTGATTTTCGGGGTATTTACCCATCTCGTCGGTAATGCCGATCCCGAAAACGGCGGGACAATGGGCGCGCCTAAATTCCCGCAGCCGATGGTCTACGAGCTGCTTCTGCGTTATTGGAAACGCACCGGTAGCAAACAGGTCCTCGATATCGTGACCCTCACCCTCGAAAAGATGGCGCGCGGTGGTATTTACGATCAACTCGGAGGCGGCTTCGCACGTTATTCGGTCGACGACAAATGGCTGGTTCCGCACTTCGAAAAGATGCTGTACGACAACGCCCAGTTGGTGTCGCTGTATCTCCACGCCTACCAGGCCACGAAAAAACCGTTGTTCAGGCGAATCGTTGAAGAAACGCTCGATTACGTAGCTCGCGAAATGACTCATCCTGCAGGCGGATTCTATTCAGCCTCCGATGCCGATTCCGAGGGTGTCGAAGGCAAGTTCTTCGTCTGGACCTCAGGGGAAATCGATGCAGCCCTCCCCAATCCCGAAGACGCCGGGCTGGCAAAAGCTCTCTGGGGCGTGACGGACGAAGCGAACTTCGAAGACTCGAATGTGATGAACCTTCCCGTCTCACTCGAAGAGTTTGTAGCCGATTCTGGTCGGGACTCAACCGAGTTTCTGGGAGACATTTCACGTATTCGTCAGACCTTGTACGAAGAACGGTCCAAGCGCGTTCCGCCCGGTATCGACGACAAGGTGCTCACGTCGTGGAACGCGCTAATGCTCAAAGCCTTTGCCGAGGCCGGAGCCGCGTTCCAGAACGAAAAATGGATTTCGATAGCCCGGAAAAATGCCCGCCTGCTGCTCGACAAAGCCCGGGATTCGGAAGGGCGCCTGCTCCACACATGGAAGGCGACAAGCGACTCAGAAGGCGAAGCGCGGATACTCGGATACCTCGACGACTATTCGTACCTTGTCGACGCTCTGCTCACTCTGTACCAGGCCACCTTCGACTACTCGTATGTCGACGCGGCACGGGCGCTGGCCGATCGGATGATAGACCGTTTCTGGGACCCCGACTGGCAGGTGTTCTTCGACACGTCCCACGAACACTCGAAACTGCTGGTCCGACCCAGAGACGTGCTCGACAACGCGATTCCGTCGGGTGGGGCAATCGCTGCAATGGGCCTGCTCAGGTTGAGCGTATTTTCCGGGGAACCGGATTATGCCGCGAAGGCAGAAGCGTCGATGAAGTCACTCGTTCCGCAAATGGAGCAGTCGCCCGCCGCAGTGACCACATGGCTCAGCGCAGTCGACTTCCTCACGGCGAACAGGCAGGAAGTGATCGTTATAGGCGAGCGGGAAGATCTCGTTGTTACCGATATGCTGCGCGAAGCACTGGGCAGATATTCGCCTAACACCGTTTTCGGCGGTGCACACAAAGAGCCGGGCGAAGACGAAAAATCGCCGCTGCTCATGGACCGCTTTCTCGTCAACGGAAAGGCGACCGCCTACGTCTGCGAAAACTACGCCTGCAAACTTCCCGTCACTTCATCGGCGGAACTGGCCGAACTGCTGGATTGAGCGCTACGGGTGAATTATCACCTTCGTATAGCCCTCTTCGCGGCGGTCAAACTTGACGTAAGCCCCGGGCGCTTCATCGAGCGATATCTCGTGAGACACCACGAAATCCGGGTTTGCCCGCCCGGCCATAATCAAATCCCTGAGCCGGGCGTTGTATTTCTTTACATTGCACTGGCCTGTAGCAAGGCGCAAACCCTTCTCGAAAAGCTTGCCGAAATTGATCGACAACGCCCCGCGCTTGGCGGCATCGCTGACCCCGCCGGGATCCGATGGCACATACAAGCCGGGAATCCCCAGGGCTCCTGTGGGATTGACCGTTTCGATGAGGTTGTTGAGCACGATGTTTGGCACCTCGTCGGCCTCGCCACCCGCTGCCGACGAACCTGCCGAGGTCGCCTGGTAGCCAACGGCGTCGATGCCCTTGTCTGTGCCCTCGCCACCCCGTTTGTCCTTGATCTGATCAACTGGGTCGGCTTCGTCGTAGTTGACCGGGATGGCCCCGATCGATTCGGCCTTGTCGAGCCGCTCTTTGACGTGATCGACCACGAAGACCTCGGCAGCACCCCTGATCATGCAACTGTAAGCCGCCATCAGCCCCACCGGCCCCGCCCCGTAAACCGCAACACTTTCGCCCGGCTGTACATCGGCGAGTTCGGCACCGTGGTACCCGGTGGGAAAAATATCGGCCAGTAGTGCGAAATTGGCCTCGTGCTCACTCCCGCTCGGAAGGGGCAGGCAATTGAAATCGGCGAACGGCACCTGCAGGTACTCGGCCTGACCACCGACCCACGGCCCCATCGATACGTACCCGTACGCGCCACCGGCAAAACCGGGATTTACGGTTGTACAGAAGCCGGTGAAACCGCCCAGGCAGTTCTTACAGAACCCGCAGGCAACGTTAAAGGGCAGCACCACGCGGTCGCCGACTTTCCGCTCCTTGACGGCCGGGCCAACCTCTTCGATGACCCCCATATTTTCGTGTCCGAACACAATACCGGGCAGGGCGGAGGTCCGGCCCTCGTACATGTGGAGGTCCGATCCGCAAATGCACGACGACGTGATCCTGATGATGGCATCAGCAGGGTGAAGAACCCTGGGGTCGTCAACTTCCTCAACGGCAACCTCGAACGGTTTCTTGTAAACGACAGCTTTCATGGATCAGCCCCTGTTGTCTCTATCTGGTCTCGTCGGGCTCGAATTCTACGGGTTTGTTGTCCGTCGCTCCAGTCGTGCCGCCGCCAGAATCGCGCCGGACGACCTCTCGGGTGTCCTGTTCTTCAGATGCCTGCCGGGCTGCACGCGCATCGGCGAGTCGGTCTATCCTCTCGCGCACTATCGCAACCGCGACACCGGCGGCGGTCCCGGCCACACCAACGATCGCCAGCAGGGGGCCAGCAGTTGACCTGCACATTGATTAACCGAGTCCGTTCTGTCCCAAAATAAGCCGAAATACGACGTTGAAATTGTACTGCCGGTTCAGTTCAAACGAAACTAGACCGATACGTCTCTTCGGCCGAACTGCCAAACTGCCGCAGCAACTGCAACACCCGTTATTCCGATCAGCGCTAGAAGGTGTGCCGCATTGATGCCGTTCAGGATCACGTCGTTGCTGTTGAAGTAGTAAAAAACCGAGATAAACCGCGCAGGTTCGAGTGCCTCCACGACCGACAGGAACGTGTCAAGCAAAAATCCAACGATGCCCACCCCCGCACTCACTCCACCGGCCAGTCCCTTGCGTCCCGTTGCCGCTCCGATAGAAAGCGCCAGCAGCCCCATCGTCGCCCCGAACACATACAAGCTGACGATAGCCTGGGCGGTACCGGTGATTGATAGATCAAATCCTGCGAATTTTGAACCTGCCACCAGCCCGATGCCCAGCGCGACCGAAAGGACCAGGAGCCCCGTGAGCAGCGCACCGGCCTTCTGCAACAGCACACTCGTCCGCGATATCGGGTTGGCCAGCAGCTGATCGAGCGTGTGCGATTCCTCTTCCCCCGCTATTGCCGCGGTCCCGGCCACTATCGCGAACACCGAAACTATCAACGGGCCCATGAAACTGAACACCTCGGCATTCAAAAACCCCTCGGCGGTCGTGTAGGTCTCGGCATCGCCGATCAACGCCTGGAACACCTCTGGCAAATCTTCGAGGAAATCCGTGAACCCCGTCGCATCCCGAATCGTCGGATAAAACAGCGTCACGTACAGCCCGAGGGCCACCGTACCTATCGAATAGAACAGGACTGACTTACGAGAATCCCTGAGGGTTTTCAGATACACGTTACGCAGCACCTGAATCCTCCTTTTCAGAATCGTCGTTGTAGTAGGCGAGGAACACTTCTTCAAGTCCCGGCTGGGCCGATTCGATCTTGACAACCGTGTGCCTGGCAGTGGCCTTAATTAGCGAATCGACAGTCCCAGTAACGCTGCATGTGAGCCTGCGGTCGCTCACGACCACGTCCCTCACTCCGTCCAAACCCCGGAAGTCGTCCACCGAAACCGAGTCGGCGAACTCGATTTCTACCCGGGTGAGCGCTCGTTCCCGCAGCGTGGCGATCTCTTCAATCGCCACAAGCGAACCCTCCCTGATAATGCCCACACGGTCACAAATGATCTCGACTTCGGAAAGCATGTGAGACGAGATGAACAACGTCTTGCCCGCCGCAGCCTCTTCCAGCACCAGCCGGTGAAACTCCTGCTGCAGCAGGGGGTCGAGTGCGCTGGTCGGCTCATCAAGGACCAGCAGGCGGGGATCGCTCATGAACGCCTGTACCAGGCCGACTTTCTGTCGGTTACCCCGGGAAAGTTCCCCGATCTTCCGGGTCAGGTCCAGGTCGAACCGCTCGGCAAGGGATTCTGCACGGGCCATGCCGTGACCGCGCAAATTTACAAAATACTCAAGCAGATCGCGGGCAGTCAACTTTTCATACGTTATGAAATCGCCGGGGAGATAGCCGACAGCCTGCCGGATCCGTACCGAGTCGGCTCGCGAGTCCAGCCCGAGAAGTGTTGCCGAACCCGACGTCGGGTGAATCAGATCGAGAAACAGCCGTATGCAGGTCGTCTTGCCTGCGCCATTCGGACCCAGGAGCCCGAAGACTTCGCCCTCACCGATCCCGAGATCGATATCGATCACGCCCCGGTGCTCACCGTAAAACTTGGTCAGCCCCGTTGTGATAATCAATTCGGTCAATCTAACCGGTTCTTTCTAGAAGCCCCGACACGTTTGTACGCCGGCTGGAACTAGTCACCGGCGTACTTTTCCAGCACTTCGTCAGGGAAATCGGCGTTCGAATACACCTTTGAAACGTCGTCAACTTCTTCCAGTGCATCAAGCAGGCGAAGCGTCTGCATCGACGCCTTATCGTCAAGCGATATGAGGCTGGTCGGTACAAGAGCCAGTTCCGCCCGCTCGACCGTTATCCCGGAGAGTTTTTCGACCGCCGCTTTTACCTGTGCGAACTCCTCGTACGGCGCAGTAACTTCGACGGTTGTGCCGTCAACTTCTACATCCTCCGCACCTGCATCGACTATCTCAAGCGCAGTGTCATCAGGGTCGCCCTCAGTCACCTCCACGGTGATCAGACCCTTGTTTTCAAAATTCCAGGAAACGGCGCCCGAACCTGCGAGGTTCCCACCGCCGCGGGTTATCTGGGCGCGTACTTCGGCTGCTGTGCGGTTTTTGTTATCGGTCAGCGCCTGGACGATGATCCCGGCACCGCCCGGGCCGTACGCCTCGTAGCTGATCTCTTCCAGGACCAGTGAATCGTCGCCGACTCCCGACCCCCGGGCGACGGCGCGGTCGATGTTGTCCTTCGGCATGTTCAGCGATTTCGCGCTATCGATCGCAAGGCGCAGTCGGAAGTTCATATCGGGGTCGTCGTCGCCCTCGCGCGCGGCCACCATGATTTCCCGCGTCAACTTCGTGAAGAGCTGACCGCGCTTGGCATCGGCCGCACCCTTCTTGTGCTTGATCGTGCTCCACTTAGAGTGACCCGACATCTATTTATCCATACTGCTAAGTGCCTGTTCCGCAATTATAAAACCCGGGAGAACCAGTTGATGAAGCCAGTTTACGAAGATTCCGTTCTCAGAACAATCCGGCGGGCGGGTCGATAGTCATGACACCGTTCTCCGTATCGACCTCAACGATTACTCCATCAAGGACCGGAACAAGGATTTCACCGGTTTTATTCGGACTTTCCATAGATTCTTCCGCCAGCGGATTTCGATGGGACAAAACGACAAAAACGTCGTTGCTCCCGGTTTCAATTATCTCGGTCAGTCTCCCCAGTTTCCGGCCTTCTGCCGTCACGACGTCAATTCCCAGTATCTCGTAGTGATAGTAGGTCCCCGGTGGGTTCTCGGGCAGGGAGTCTGCAGTGACCGCTAACTCCTCATCCCGAAACGGGTCGGCAGCTTCAATCGTATCGACGCCCGCAAGCTTGATCTTCGCCGACTTTCCCGATTTCCCGGTCCTGGCAATCTCGTGCTCAGAACCGTTAATGAAAACCCGGTCGCCAACTGAAAAACGGTTGATATCGCCCGAATACACTTCGACCAGCAGGGTGCCGTCGATTCCGGTCGGACGTCTGACGCGGCCCACCACCACGAGGTCGCTTACGTCTGGTAGTCCCCGGGACGAACGACCGGGCCGATCATTTGAACCGATCATGCCTGAGCCAGTCATGGTGCCAACCTGCCGCATTCAGCAGGGCAGGAGTCAGTCGATTTCGAGGCTGACGCGCGTGCCAGCCTTGACCGCAGCCACCCTGAGAAGCGACCGCATCGACTGGGCAACCCGGCCATCGCGACCGATAACTTTGCCCTTGTCTTGGTCATCGACAGAGAGGTGAAGGTAGATTCGGTCGCCGCCGTCTTCTTCGGTAACCGAAACGGCATCAGGATTCGAGGCGAGAGCGCGGGCGATGTAAACGATCATTTCGCGCATCGAGGCGATCGCCGACGCTTCGTCGTCCAGGTCATCGACATCCCGGGCGATGTCCCGGTCGTCGACATCCAACCCGTCGGCATCCTGGATATCGTCGTCCACCTCGTCGATGATCGCGTCACCCTCACGCTCAGTCACTCGAAGTTTCCTTCTCTGTGTCCTCGTCGGCAGCCTCTGCAGCGTCCTCATGGGCAGCCTTTGAAGCGTCCTCGGTCGCATCCTCCGCCGGGGTCTCCGCGGCTACCTCGTCGGTAGTCTCCTCCGCATCCTCCGCCGGGGTCTCCGCGGCTACCTCGTCGATAGTCTCCTCAGTATCCTCGGCTGGAGTCTCCGCGGCTACCTCGTCTGTAGCCTCGGCCACCTCTTCGGCAGGAGTCTCCTCGGCAACTTCCTCCGGGGGATCAGCTACTGCGGTTGCAGTTGCCGCTGCCTTCGGGGCCGCCTTTGCCGCTGCCTTGGGAGCTGCCTTTTTAGCTGCTTCGGGCGCCGCGGCCACAGTGGTGGCTTTCGGGAGAATGCCCTGCGTTTGAAACAGGCTGAAAACCGAATCGGACGGCTGTGCGCCGTTCTTCAACCACTTGGCGACCTTCTCTTCATCAATCTTGATTTCCGGTGGGTCCGGGAAGGG
>Ga0207991_1000325_pt1 | contig 32669 bp, 53 predicted proteins | sample ETN07SmetaG_FD_185786 | JGI IMG/M metagenome (GOLD analysis project Ga0207991, IMG submission 185786) | Marine microbial and viral communities from oxygen minimum zone, Eastern Pacific Ocean - ETNP2014F14-07SV275 (SPAdes) (version 2) | ecosystem: Environmental > Aquatic > Marine > Oceanic ...
ACAATATCCTAATGTAGTAATCATTGCAGGCAATGTAGTCACTGGTGAAATGACAGAAGAATTAATTCTAAATGGTGCAGATATCGTTAAAGTCGGTATTGGACCTGGTAGTGTTTGTACCACAAGAATACAAACAGGTGTTGGATATCCACAATTATCAGCAGTCATGGAATGTGCGGATGCCGCTCATGGATTGGGTGGACATATTATTGCTGATGGTGGATGTACATCTCCTGGAGATGTTGTTAAAGCATTTGCTGGCGGAGCCGACTTTGTTATGCTTGGCGGTATGTTCGCAGGACACGATGAGGGTGGTGGTAATATTATTACTAAACACTACAAAACAAACGAATTACAATATGAACTTGGTACCCACTTAGAAAATCAAAAATGTAAAATTGAAGAAAGAAGTTTTGTACAGTTCTATGGCATGAGCAGTGACACCGCAAATGTAAAACACTTTGGTGGACTTAAAGATTATCGTAGTTCAGAGGGACGAGAAGTATTAGTTCCATACAGAGGTGAAGTATCAAGTACAATACAAGATATATTGGGTGGAATACGAAGTGCATGTACATACGCAGGCGCTCAACGTCTTAAACATTTAATGAGATGTGCAACATTTATTCGTTGCACCGACACACATAACCGATTATTTGAAAGTAACGACAATGAATAATATAACTGAACCATCAATTAGTATTATCGGTTCCACAACTACAGATGGAGTTGCATTGCCGTATAATGTTTCAATGATTCTTAATGATGATGACCAACATAAGGCATTTAGAAAGATGATGAGTGACAAGTTTTATCACAAAGATATAAGTATTCGTATAAGCAAATATATAAACGAAGCATCAATCCATTTTAGAAATGAGAGTGATGTTGCAGAATTTTTATTATTGGTAGGAGAATAGATGAAAATTGGATTTACAGCCTCAGCATTTGATTTATTACATGCAGGTCATGTGTTAATGTTAGAAGATGCTAAAAAACAATGCGACTATCTTATTGTCGGATTACAAACTGACCCGTCACAGGATAGAAAAACTAAATCAAAACCAGCACAAACTGTTATAGAAAGATATTTACAATTACGTGCATGTAAGTTTGTTGATGAGATTATTCCATACAGCACTGAACAAGATTTAGAAGACTTACTAGCAGGTATGTATATCGATGTTCGTATTCTTGGAGTTGAGTATAGAGACAAAGGATTTACTGGTAGTGAAATATGTAAAACACGTGATATAGAAATTTACTTTAATGAAAGAGACCATAGATTTAGTTCATCTGGATTAAGACAACATATCTTTGAGTCATTTAAAAAGAAGAAATAATAGATAGTGATAAATATGAGGGAAGTCTATTGACTTCCTTCTTTTTTTATAGTACAATGAAAGCATGAATATAGTAAAAGTAACAGACGTAACACATTACACCGACCGACTATTTAAATTCAGAACAACAAGACCTAAGACCTTTAGATTTAAAGCAGGCGAGTTCGTTTTGATTGGGTTAGACAATTGGTCAGAAAAACTACAAAGAAATAAGCCGATAATGAGAGCATATAGTATGAGTGGTGGACCATATGATGATGAATTAGAATTCTATAGTATCAAAGTACCCAATGGACCATTAACAAGTAAACTACAACACATTAAAGTTGGCGATGAATTAATTGTTGGTAAAAGGGCAACCGGTACATTAGTAACGAGTAATATATTACTTGGCGGTAACTTATGGCTTATGGGAACAGGAACAGGCATTGCTCCGTTTATGAGTTTACTTCGTGACCCAGAGATATATGAGCAATTTGATAACATTTATCTTACATGGACAACAGGAACACACAAAGAGCAGGAGGCTTTTTCTCCTATACTTGAAACTGGAATACATGACTGTACGTATATTCCAACATTTACACAAGAAGAGCCGATGAACTTTGAAGGACTCACACATAAGTACAAAGGAAGAATAACAAATTTAATTAAAGACGGTACTGTGTTTAGTGAAGCAACACCAGAAAACGACAAAGTTATGTTATGTGGTAGTATGGAATTTAACTTAGAGATGCAGGAGTATCTTGAAGCACGTGGATGGGAAGAAGGTAGTAGGCAATCTATAGGCACGTTTGTTTTAGAGAAAGCATTCGTTAGATAAGAAAACCCTGCGAATACGTTTTAGAAAAGGCATTTGTAGAATAAAATGATAAATATATTTTATACAAAATCACACCTAAAAACTAATAATATACTCATTCAGGAGAGACTATGAAAGCAACAATATACACCAAAGACAATTGCACATTCTGTGTACAAGCAAAAACCTTAATGAAGATTCGAGGTATAGATTACGAAGAACTGAATATGCAAACTCAACCAACTATGCGAAGTGAACTTATGGAAAAGTGTGAAAAGATTAACGTTGTTCCTAGAACAGTTCCACAAATTTGGATAGATGATTCTTATGTCGGTGGCTTTCAGGAGTTGAAAAACAAACTAGATGCCATCTAGCAATTACACCTTTTTAGTAGGTGCGCCCGGTTCACGATGGAGTGGGGTTGGGCAAACAATAATAGACAATTTCAATTATAATAAATCTGATGAATCACCAGATAGAATCTATTCTCATGGTTCTTTCTCAGGTCATAGAGGTGCATATTTTGGACCTGGAATGGAAGAGGGCAACGATTTTCATAGACTCGATTATTCATATATAGATAGATATAGATTCGAAAGAATGTGCGATTCCCCATTTTCTGAACCAAATTCTGATAATACCAAATTAATCAAATGTCATCAATTTGCTTATGGATTAGATTGGTTGAAAGAAAACGTCAGAATCAGCAACATTTTACTAGTAAAACGAGATAGTGACGAGTCATTTGATTGGTGGAAACAAGCAGGTGGATGGGATATAACTTATCCAGACTATTCTTGGTATGTAGATGATGTTCACATGCGCCACTACATTGATACTGAAATCAAATTAGCAAATGAATTTGTACAGAACACTGGTAACGAATGGGCAAAATTTGATAAAGAATGGATTGAGAACAATTTTGGAACATTTACAAAGACAATTTCAGATAATTACGAGGATGTTGAAGTTTGTCTAATACGTACAAATGTCTAACAACCTATTACAATTAGATACGACATATATACGTGAACAATTTCCAGCATTTACACATCAATTAAGTAACAAATGGGCGTTCTTTGAAAACGCTGGTGGTAGTTATGTACCTTATAGTGTTACTACACACTTAAATCACTTTATGACATCAACAAAAGTACAGCCATATGGCGAGTATGACATGTCAGTTGAGGCAGGTGACGCCATGGACAAAGCAACAGAATTAATGGCATCACTAATTAATTGTGATAAAGATGAAATTATTATTGGTGCAAACACGACAATGAACTTATATGTGCTGTCAAATGCTATAAAAGGAATAATAGAACCAGGTGATGAAGTCGTTGTTACCAATCAAGACCACGAGTCTAACATAACAACATGGAAAAGAATTGGTTGTAAAGTATTAGAGTGGAGAGTTAATGACAATGGTGAACTTGACATAAATGATTTAAAACTTCTTTTATCAAACAAAACAAAGATTGTAGCAGTAACTCATTGCTCAAATATTATTGGTAGTATAAACGATATAAAGTCTATTGCCCGATTAGTACATAAACATGATGCGTATATTGTAGTAGATGGTGTTGCGATGGCACCACATGGCTTTCCAGACGTAAAAGAACTTGATGCGGACTTTTATACAATTAGTCTTTATAAAACATATGGACCTCATTTAGGATTATTATATGGTAAAAAAGAACTATTAAAACTATTACCTAATCAAAGTCATGAATGTGTGGGAGAAAACGTTACACTCAGATTAAATCCAGGTGGACCAAATCATGAGGAGTTAGCGTCATTAGTTGGCATTTATGAGTATTTTGATGAACTTTATTATCATCATTTTGATCCAATGCGATTAACTTATTCGCACAATATAACACCAAGACATAAACACGAAAGAGTCACATCCTTAATTCAAATGCACGAACAAGAAATTGCACAGCCTTTATTGACATATCTTGTTTCTAATCCTGATGTTAGACTTATAGGTAAAGAAACAATGAAAGATAGAGTGCCTACAATATCTTTTATACACAGTAAGTATTCTTCAAAGGACATCTCTAAATATTTAGTTGAACATGGTGTAGCGTGTAGACATGGTAGTTTTTATGCTCCACGTATTCTTAACGCATTAGATATAAATACTGAAGACGGGGTAGTTAGAATTAGTATGGTACATTATACTACCCATACAGAAGTTGATTGTATAATTAAACACTTGGAGAAGTTTTTATAATGAGTAACAAAATATTACAGATTATAAAAGTTGATGCATCATTAATGGATGAAATCAAACCGTCGTTTAATGATTTGCCAGAAACAAATCATGCGGATGGACATTATAGACTTCGAAAATATTCAAAAGTCACAATAGCAAAGAAACCACCATCAGAAGAAACTTGGCCAGAAAAGAATTATGTTATTGGGCAAATAAACGATTCTACGTTCACGCAAAGTAAAAAATATAACACACATCAAGGTGACGTAGTTCGTAAATTTGAACCCATTGATAGTAAAGTTATTGAATCTAATGCAATGTATGAATTGCTACGTGCATTTTATGATGCATGTGAATTTAGTAATGATATGGAATCATCTACTGTAATAGATATTCATCAAATAAGAGTTTTATGCCAAGGGGGTGCAACTCAAATGTCTCCCGAGGGATGGCACCAAGATGGTTTTAATTGTGTTACAATGATAGGAATTGACCGTTGTAATATTATAGGTGGTGAATTAATGGCATCAGATGGTAAAACAAACACGCCATTTATGGAGGTACCATTAGATTCTGGCACAATGTTAATTGTAGATGATGATTACTTATGGCATAATGCCAGAACTATTCAACCCATAGATGATAGTAAACCTGCATATTTTGATTCATTGATTTTTACAGCAAAGAAATGAACTGAAAAGTAGTATCAGATTTCGCCCGTATGTGGTGGCAAGAACAACCCCTTTTAATCAAATTTTGTTGGATTATTCAACTTGCTTGTTTAATACTTGGCGTGTATATTCTAATAACAACCTAAGACTTGCATTAAGCACAGAATAATGTTATAATAAGTGAATATGAGAACATTTGATGCTACCGATTTTGTAAATATCATTAGAGAAGGAGTTACTCCGTTATCTTTGAGTGAATTTTATAAAACTAAGCAAATTGGTAATCTATGGGACAAATTAGAACCAGATGATATTCGGGTTACTACTCTAAAAACTAAAAAAGCATTTTACGACTATTGTTATAATTTCATACATGATGATGAACCCTTAATTGAGTATTTTAATAAAAGATTATCATATAAAAACGTTAAAGGTGTATCAGTTGTTCCTGTAACCAGGAAAGAAATTAAACATTCCCCGAACAACACTAGAGTTATTAGAAATATTCACTTAGAAAGTGTTTTGAATTGCACAGAAAGTGATGGAATGAATCTTAAATTCGCATACAAGACAGCACTTGAAACTGGCAAAATCAATAAGTTTTTTACAATGCCTTCAGTATTTGAAGGTGCATATCATAAAGATTATGTTGCATTTATTGTTACAGCAAAAACAGTTACAGGACAAGTATCTGTTTTTAGTCCTTCAGTTTATAAAACATTGCTTGAACAAACTGACAAATACGTTGATGTTGAAAAACAGAAATTATTGATTCCATCTGCATCTTGGTCAAGTCCAGTATTGGCGACAGTCACTAATAATAATTATTCAGATATTCATATAGTTGATGTGCAATCTAAAGTATTAGATGTTACAAAAGATTTGTATGACCATCTTCATCCAGGAATATTCTTTGACGTTCCGTATCAATTGAAAACTTTTTGTGTACCATCAGAAAAAATGTCAAGTGTTCTAACTGAAACTTATGATAAGATATTCTTTTGTCCGCCATACTATGATTTAGAATTATATGCTGGTGAAAATCAATCAACTACATTATACAAGGATTATGATACTTGGTTAGACAAGTATTGGAGACAAACAGTAAAAGAATGTAAGAGTGTTCTTAAAGAAGGAGGAGTATTTTCATTTGTAATGGGTGCATTATGTCGAGGTAACACCATAGGAGATGATATGTTTAAGATTGCAGAAGAAGAATTTACATTAGTAGATGCGTTACGTATATCGCCCCCAACAGAATCAACAAAAGTGGCGAACGAACTTGATAAGTATGAAATTTGTTATATTATGAAAAATAATAAATACTAATATAACTAGGCGAGGAGGCCATGAAAGATTATAGAGACACAGAACTTATGCTGGATAATATAAGCGTGATGACACATAAAAGAATCAGATTTATTATTGACGATTTGAATGATGAGATTGAAGGCGAAGATTATAGTTACAACGACTATCTACGCAACAAACCCCTACCGATACAAATGAGAGATAAATGTCGAAAAGAAGAAAAAAGACTTATTGACAGAGAACGTGATATCTTTAAGATGAATGAAAAGAGAGTACGACAAACTCTGATTAATTTACGTAACAAAATGTTCATATATGTTGCGCCAGTACTATTGATAATTTGGGTAGCAAATATACTCAGTAAAAACTTTTAAAATTCCACTCATTTCCAGATAAATACTAGTTAGAAAGGGGAATGATTTATGGAACAATTTGGTTTAGAATTAACTGATATGGCAATGCCGTGGATTACGGTGCTTGTATCTTTAGTTGTTGCAGTCTGGTTTAAAGACTACGCAACAAAGATTGCAAAAGGATTAGCATTTAAAATGAACCCTGCATTTAAAGAAGGTATGAACGTTATACTTGATGGCAAAGATGCAATTATTGTAAAGATTGGAATAACTGAAACGGTATTTGGTGTATATTCTGATAGAGGCTATACTTGGCGATATGTGCCTAACGAAAAGATTCCAAATTTAAAATTAGAGAAAGTGATTAATCCTGAATTACATTTAGATACAGAAGAAGAAAAATATCAAAAAATTCAGTCTGCTAAAAAGACATTAAAAAAGTGATTCCTTAGTGAGATATTCTAAAAAAGTCTCATCAAAAAGTGTCAAATGGATTAGACCAAGCGACCAAGACGTTTTGTTTGCTTTATTGGTTTTAAGTCCTATATGGCTCTGGATTATATTCAAACTCTTCATATTTTCTTAAAAAATCAACATTACCACTTGACTTTTCACTCATTATTTGTTATCATTAGTACTGATGAAAGAATTAACCGTAAAATTAAAAGTCGGTGACGAAATACTCGTTGGTCGCTTTAGAAATGTCAATGCTAAAATCAAAGACATCTCTATTGACGATAACGGGCAACCCGTAATTCACACATCAAAAGGCAAAAAGAACGTATTGGGTTTTAGAGTTTCTAAAGGAGTAAAGACTAAATGAGAGAACTTTGGGTAGAGAAATATCGTCCAACGAATTTAAATGACTATGTATTTCGAGATGATAAGCAGAGAAACCAAGTATCGAATTGGATTAAGAGTGGGGCAATTCCACACTTGTTATTCAGTGGTGGTGCAGGAACAGGTAAAACAACATTAGCAAAAGTGCTACTGAACGAACTAGGAGTCGATGGTGGCGACATAATGCTTATTAACGCATCAAACGAAAACAATGTAGACACAATGCGAACAAAGATTAACGGATTTGCAAGTAGTTTTCCATTCGCTGGTGATTTCAAATATGTTCTACTTGATGAAGCAGATTATCTATCACAAAATGCACAAGCAATTTTGCGTAATATGATGGAAACATTCTCAAATACATGTCGTTTTATCTTGACCTGTAATTATCCTAATAAAATTATTCCTGCAATACATTCACGTTGTCAAGGTTATCATATTGAGAAATTAGACCAAACTGAGTTCACTGTTAGAGTTGCAACGATTCTATTAAGTGAAGAAATGAAGTTTGTTCCAGAAGATTTAGATGTTTATGTCAAATCTACATATCCTGATTTGCGAAAGTGTATCAACATGATTCAACAAAACGTAATTGATGGAGGTTTACAGCAACCTGGTGCCGGTGAAGGTGGCGAAAGTGATTGGGTTTTAGAATATGTCGCATTGTTTCAACTAGGTAAAGTATCAGAAGCAAGAAAACTTATTGTTTCTAAAGCAAGAGCAGAAGAATACGAGAACATATATCGTATATTATACGAAAATTTAGAGTGGTTTGGCGAAGATGATATCTCACAAGGGAAAGCATTACTTTGTATTAGAGATGGATTAGTCAATCATGCATTGATAATAGATCCTGAGATTAATCTAAGTGCAACATTGTTAGAATTACAATATATTGCAAAGTAAATATGGAACCATATACCCCGAAGAGGATTCTGTCAGATATTGAAGAAGCAGAAATGGGCGCAGAATTTCTTGCATATCTAGTTAGTAAAGCAGATAATAGAGATCCGATTACCCCATTCTCACATATACCCTCAATAGATGATAATTTAATAATACACTTTAATACTACGAATGATTTGAAGTGGACTATAGGTGATGCAATTAGTTGGATTAATAACAAAGAATGTAATCATGTTATTATCGGAGATAGGGCAAATAGTTATTCAACAGAACTTTGTGAAGGAATACAAGAGTTATTTCAGATGTATATGCCTATAAAAATCTATAAGAACTCAGATTGGATTGTGGTTGAGATAAATACAACGAATAAAGAACTTATAATAAGTAATCAAACTATGAAATTAGAGTAAAATGTCAAACAAGAAAGCATATTTAGTATTGACACATACATTCGCTCCTGCTCCAGGAGCCAATCCTTCTATGAAGAACTTCGGTGCTGAAGGACAATGGCAGATGCATGAATCTGTATATTTTGTTACCAGAATTCGTAAAGGATGGTGGCAAAGTGCTACTACTATTGTAAATCTTACTGAAGGCAAAGTAGAAAAAAATAAAGCAGAAACTAGAGATTATAATCAAATTGTTCAACACGTTATGATTAAATATACACAGCAATATAATCAATTTATTAAAGAGTGCAAAGAAGAGGGTTTAATCGACAAGGGCGATGATACATCAGATAAATGAGCAGATTAGCAAAATTATCAGCAAATAAAAAATATAATATACCAGATTTCAAATTATTAGGAAATATTACTCCTGGAATCTCACGTAAAATTAATGATTTAGTCACTGAAAAGAAAGCAAATGAAGTTATTAATATCATAGACTATATTAATTCAGTTGTTGGATGTAAAATTTATAATGTATCTATTGATACATGGAATGAGCCATTCGTAAGTGATTGGAAAAGAAATTTCGACTACGATAAACCTACTTGTAGTATCTTTTTAGTATCAAACGGAACAACACAGTTGCATGTAGATAAAGAGAAATACATCCTATCAGTAGACAATCTTTGTTTTGTCAATGATTGGTGTGCCCACAGAGTAGAGTCTACAACAAAGTCTCCATTAACGATGCTATTAGCACAATTTGATTGGGACTCAAACATACACGGAAAATAAGATGGATTTACATGGATTAGAGTTGAATACTGCGTGGAAAGAATATAGAACTGCAACACAAAGTTGCTATGATAAGAAAATAAAAAATCTTAATGTTATTACTGGACAAGGTGAGATGCAAAAAGAATTTTTAGGTTGGGTTCATGCAGATCCATTTGCAGTCTCGGCTAAAAATAAAGAAGACAACAAAGGAGCATGGACAGTGACAATTAAAAAATATAAGCCAAAAAACAAACCACCAAAGTCTGCTAAAAAAGATAAAAAATTAGATTTAGAAATACTTTTTACTAAATTTGGCAAAATTGGACAATAACCATTATTATATCAGAGTTAAAAATTCAAAAAATCTCTAATTGGATTAGTGAATATTTAAAAGAAAGTCCACTTAAATCTCTAATCATAGGAGTATCTGGCGGTATCGATTCCGCAGTCGTAAGTACATTATGTGCTATGACTGGTGCGCCTACAATCGTTGTAAGTATGCCAATTCGACAAATATCTACTCAACATGACTTAAGTCTTACACATTGTTGGTGGCTTAAAGGTAGATATCCCAACGTAACTCACATCACAAGAGACCTTACTAGTATTTTTGAACAGTTCGAAGATACATTTGCGTCTGAGAAAAACGACCTCGCATTTGCTAATACTCGTGCTAGATTGCGTATGACTGCTTTGTACCAGATTGCTCAATTCAATAAAGGATTGGTTGTTGGAACTGGCAACAAAGTAGAAGATTTTGGTGTTGGATTCTTTACAAAATACGGCGATGGTGGAGTTGATATTAGCCCAATCGCTGACTGCATGAAGTCTGAAGTATGGGATATGGGTTGCGAACTCCAAATAAATCAAGCAATCATTGATGCAGAACCCACAGATGGACTATGGGATGACGGTCGTGTTGATGAAAAGCAATTAGGCATGTCTTATAAAGAATTAGAAGACGTAATGCTTGGTAAAGGTGACAAAAGTAATATTGATAGATACTTAACACTCAAACATATCAACAGTCATAAAATGAATCCTATTCCTGTCTGTTATCTGAAAGACATCGACTAACTACTTGACTTTCCCATTTCATTATGTTATAATTTATTTAACTAATGTTTAACTAATGAAGAGATAAAAAATATGCTTACAAGTTTTGTTATAACACTCATTGAGTGTTTAGAGATTGCGTTTATTACATTATTAATTTCCCAGACAAAAGTCAATAAATCAACTATAACGATTTATGCAAGTCTTGGTTTACTTGGAGGATTATTATCTGCTTATTTTTTACATGATATTTTAGAAAATTACGAATGGCTGATGTATGCTATTCTTAGTTCTTTATTTTTCTATCTTTTCGTTAAAAATAAAGAAGTTCGTCAACATATTCAGCGACACGTGGATGATATTAGTCAATCAAGTTCAACAGTATTATTTTTGACTGCATTCTTTATATATGGTCGAGAAAGTTTTGAGATTTTTAGTAATCTCTTTTTAAATCCAAACGCAAGTTGGTTAGCGGCAGGTTTAGCGGCGTTTGTAGCCGTTATGATTTATATGTTTGCTAGAGACAGTAAAGTTAAAGTATACATCTTTAAGTTTGGATATTGGGCGTATCTTGTGTTTGCTATTTGGTTTGGATACGAAGCATTAGAACATTTACATATTTTATAAAGGAAAAATATGGCACATCAAGAAAATACACAGTCTGGTGATTTATACATTTCATGGGACGAATATAATAAGAAAATAGAAGAATTAGCAATACAGATTTATGAAGATGGTTATGAGTTTAATCAAATAGTTTGTATAGCAAAAGGTGGACTAAGAGTAGGAGATATACTTTCTCGTATTTTTGATGTACCATTCGCAGTAATGTCAGTTGAGTCTTATCATGGTAAAGGAGTTAAAGACGAACAAGGACATATTGTATTTGGTAATTCACTAGCAAAAACAACTCCTAATTTAGGTTCAAAAGTTTTGCTAGTGGATGACTTAGCAGACTCTGGTCGAACACTTAGAAAATGTGTAAAATGGTTAGAACATTATGAGGGATTTTTCATTGATGACGACCTTCGTACTGCCACATTATGGACAAAAGGATTATCAACATTTACTCCAGATTATTATGTGGAATTTCTACCAAATGATCCATGGATTCATCAACCTTTTGAGAAGTATGAAACAATGAGTATTTTAGAAATAGGTAATGAGAACGAATTGGAAGAAAAGAAAAAACTACAATCTTTTTTAGATAAAGCAAAAGGCAGACAGTATGATATTTGAAGATATTTATGAAAAATATGAACATTTAACAGTAGAATTGATTGAGAATGAAGAGGGTAGTCCTTTAGAAGTTGCTGGTGCTATGATGGGGCAAGCAATGAAGTTATATAAAATGTCACTTTCTCATGAGGACTTTAATTCACTTATGACAATAATTACTCATGCATCTGGACTAGAAGGTGACCGATTTATTTATGACGATTATGACACTACTAACGAAACAAAACATTGAAATGAAAACAAAAAATTGGGACGATTTTAGACAACCATACCAAGGTATAATTAAAAACCTTATTAACAACATAGACATTTGCAATGAACGTTATGTTAAAGAAGGTGAAGAAGGATATATGGCCGCTAAAGAAAAGTATATAAAAGAATTAACAGAACTTAAAACGTTTATAAAGAAAAAAGAAATTGAACTAGGTTACTATTCAAATGAAGAAGTTAATCCAGACTCAACTGTGTTATTTGATTTGCATAAGATAACAAAAAACAAGAAGTCAGATGATTTTGATTATGGACAAGATTAGGAGAAATAATGAGTGATTGGATGAGTAAAAAACTAAGAGATAGTTACGATAATGGATTTGATAATACCGACGGCTCAAAAGAGATATTTGGCACATGGCCAACTTATGAAGAAGATATAAATGAAGGCAGATGGTTAGCACCAGTTAAAACAGCCGCATATGTTATGCATAATTTTAATCCAGATGTTGAGGTTGCAGATATTGCCTGTGGTACAGGTTTAGTTGGCAAACTGTTACGACCAGCATTTTATGATAACGTGGATGGATACGACATCACAGTTGAGTTTTTAAAAGTTGCTGAGAAGTTTTACCGAGATACTTCTTATAATGATATTTGTGCTGACCCATTACCAAAAAAATATGATGTAATTACTGCAAGTGGATGTTTTGCTCCAGGACATATGAGTGCAAAACCAAGTAAAAATATTGCTGATAGTTTAAAAGAAGATGGTGTGTTTGTTATGACTAATCCAAGTTTTAAGGCATTTGGACATGCATTATTAGGACGAGATTATTCATATCTTGAAGAAGGTGGATGGAACGCACAAACTGACTTAACAATGATTTACGAGTCAGATCCATATCCAAGTCTATTGCATAATGGACACCAACACTACCATAGAGTACGTGCATGGAAAAGGAGAAAGAAATGATATATGTATACATTAGAGATGTTAACTCGAAATACGAAATAAGAGTAGAGGCGAAAGGTGAAATAGAAGCACTAGAGAAGTTACATGAAGGAAGAGTTGTATCAGACGAGGAAACAGAATGGGATTGTTACAACGAAGTATTTTCTCATACAGAAGAAAGCACCAATATATGAGTGATGAGGAAGTGCAAGGTTTTATAGATTATTTTGGGAATCAGATGCCAAATCCAGACCATTATCCACAGAGGGTAATATGGCTGATGAAGTGGTATAAATATATTGTTTTAAGAAATAGGAGAGAAAATGAAAACGAATGAAGACAGATATAAATTATTGGCTGAATGTATTAGGTCAGACCAATTATCAGCAAAACAAGTTGTATTAGAAATGGAAGCAGATCCTGAATTCAAAAAGTGGTATATTAAACGTTACATACGATAAAGGAGTCTTAATTGGGGGATTGGTGAAATGGGATCACGTCTGGTTTGCATCCAGGAGTTAAGAGTTCGACTCTCTTATCCTCCACCATTTGACGCCTTCGTCTATCGGTTAGGACTCCAGGTTTTCATCCTGGCAAGAGGGGTTCGATTCCCCTAGGCGTTACCAATTTTAAGAATAATAGGAGCGAATTCGCTCGGGCGAGGGAGACATACATATGCCAAGGAGCCCAATCAAATAACCTCCAGTGCTATCATGTCTCCCGCCAGATTCAAAACATGGGCCGTTAGCATAGTTGGTTAATGCATCCGACTCATAATCGGCAGATCCTTGGTTCAAGTCCAAGACGGCCCACCAAAATCTCAAAAACTTGATAAAAACTTGACAGGATGCGATTTTATGCTATAATAGTACTATAAATCAATGAAAGGGAGTTAAAAATGGGAATGAGTGGTTTAATTTTTGAGAATGTAGACAAATTTTGGAATATTGCAGATAAAACAATCGGTGAATGTGAAAGTTTTCAAGAATTTGCAAATAAAATGATTGAACACAATGATTTACTTGAAGGTTCAGATGAAGTAAATGATATTGAAGATATTCTTTACGAAGCATGGCAAGAAAAACCAAGTAAGTACACACAATGATAATTAAAATAAATGACAGAGTAGAAATTCGCCCAGTAGGGGGCGGTATATTAAGAGACGGAATTATAACAAGCATTTCGATTTCAAAAAATGCAGAACTTGATCCTGCTGGAGAAAGAGGAGTAAATGTTGAAGAATTCGACTTATATAATGAACTTCCAGGTTCAATCTGCTACACAGATGTCACTTTTAACGATGAAGATGATGAATCAGGCAAATCAAGATGGGCATATTTTGGTCAAATAAAACAAAATGAGTAAAAATACGAAAAAGAAGTTACATTTTTTGTATCATATAGAAGATGTAGGATTCAAAATGTTAACTGAATCTGAAGCCAAAGATTATAAATCAAAACATGGCGATGTTATATGGAATGTGCATAAATCAATTGATATAGAACCTGAATGGTTTTTACGACACGAATTCAAGGAGTAAAAAATGAAAAATATTACAACACTAGAAGCATTATACAAACGTGATACAAAAGGCAAACTGCGAATCTGGGAAATTCAATATGGATTTACTGATGATGTTGCTGGTACACGAACTATTAGTGGACTAGTTGACGGTAAGAAAGTTACATCTGGTTGGAACTTTAGCGAAGCAAAGAATGTAGGTCGTGCTAATGCAACAACTACAATTACTCAGGCGGCCTCAGAGGCTAAATCTCAATGGGATATTAAAGCAGAAAAAGAATACTTCAAAGACGTAAAAGATGTAGACACTTACGACAAGTTTAAGCCTATGTTGGCACATGATTACACAAAGACTAAAGTTCCAGTTACAGAAGGATGGGTTCAACCTAAACTTGATGGAATTCGTTGTATTGTAAACAAGAATGGAATGTGGACTAGAAGTGGTAAAGAAATTAATAGTTGCCCACATATTTGGGAATCATTACAAGGGTATATGGAACAGAATCCTCATTATATTTTAGATGGTGAACTTTATAATCATGAATTGAAAAATGACTTCAATAAGATTATTTCACTTGTGCGTAAAGTTAAAAGCACACCAGAAGATATGAAAGAAGCGGAAAGTCTTGTTCAATATCATGTTTATGATATGTTTGATAAATCTGCACCAGATATGATTTTTGTTAATCGTATTAAACAAGCATTTTGGGCTAAAAACGATTTTGTAAAGATTGTAACAACTGATTTTTGCGAAACACAAGATGAACTTGACGAATTGTATAGCGAGTATATGACAAATGGATATGAAGGACAGATGGTTCGTCAGGATACTGCTTATGAAAATAAACGTAGTAAGAACTTACTTAAACGTAAAGAATTCATTACAGAAGAATATGACGTTGTGAGTGTAGAAGAAGGTCAAGGTAACTGGGCTGGTTATGCCAAACGATTTGTATTGAAGTTAGCAAACGGCAATGAATTTGGTGCTGGTGTTAGAGGTAATCAAGCAAAGTTGAAAGAACTTTGGGAATCAGATACAAAACCTACTTGGGCTACATTACGTTACTTTGAAATGACACCTGACGGTGTTCCTAGGTTTCCTGTAGTCATTGATTACGATGTAGGCGAAAGAACTGATTAATGGTCTGTTAGTGAAGCGGTTATCACCCCACCCTGTCACGGTGGTATCACGAGTTCAATTCTCGTACAGACCGCCAATTTTAGTTTAAAATCAATCAAATTCCACTGAAATGTCGCTATATTGGCGATATTTTAGTATATTATACTAAATATTTTCATAAGAAAAATGAAACTTATGAGTTTTAAATAATTTTTGTAGCGACCTTCTTTTTACAAGGTGTCAATGTACAAGACAATAGCAAATAGAGGACTACTAACAGTTTGAGGTTCCGGACCTCAAGACTGTAAAATAAATTAAAAAAGACTTGTATAAATCTTCAAAATACTGTATAATAATGTTATACACAAGGAGATATTATATATGTCGAAGCAAGTAAATCTAACTTCATACCAAGACTTTGTTGAAGAGGTCACCAGTGCGGAAGCAAATCAACTAACTGAATTCATTAATAGATTAGATGAATTATCAGACACTACAAACGTAAACATTCCATTACTATTAAACAGTGCAATTGGCCTTGCGTCAGAAGGTGGCGAGTTTGCAGAAATTGTTAAGAAATGTGCATTCCAAGGTAAACCATTAGATGATGATACAATATTTCATGCAAAGAGAGAACTAGGTGATATCATATGGTATTGGATGAATGCATGTCGTTCTTTGAATTTAGACCCTAACGATGTAATCGCAGAAAATGTACACAAACTAAAATCACGTTATCCTGGTGGAGAGTTTGAAGTTCAGTATAGTGAAAATCGGCAAGAAGGTGATTTATGACAGGCGAACTATTAGAAGATTACGAAAAATTAACAGAAGATGAATTGGATGAGAAAATCAATGACATTCTTAAAAAGGTTGAGATAGCATATGCTATGGGACACGAGGTAGCACTTCAACAATTATTATTTCATTTAGAGAATATGAAATTAGAACTAGGAGCAAAACTTGAAAAATCAAGATTTGACTTAATACAAGGTAAAGTTCCTGAACAATTTAATATAACGGATGAAGAAATAGATAAGGAAAAGAAAGATGAGTAATGTACCCCACGATTTGGAAGAGAAAATAATGGAGTGCTGGAATGTAACTTCAGACATTAAACTAACATACGAGGAGTATTTAGACTCACCTGAGCCTATGAGCGAGGACGAACTCAGCAACATATTGATAGGCATTGAGTACCTATATAATAGAAAGTTTCAAAGACTATGGCAAGCATTTGAGGAAGTATGTGACCATGGTGGTGTATTCTTAGATAAGGACCAGGTGATAGCGGCCAAGAAAGGCGAAGACCGTAATGAATGTGACAATGGTGGATTGTTTGATGATTTAGAGTTTGTAGGACACAAGGTAGAGTTTCCTACTAAAGAAGATATACAGAAAGAGTGGGGCAATCTTAAAGAATCTATTGAGGAGATTGAGGAAGATTGTGATTATGTTATTATCGGAGATAAGGAAAAGAAAGATGAAAGTGATTAAAGAAGTTAAGTCTTCAGATATGTTATAATATGCCAGCGTATACTACCGAAAGTTTTTCTACATACAAAGCAGAATTCAGTGCAACATTAATTCAAGTAGATGCAATGCTACTTAGTGATATATTTGAAGTTGAAGTTGAATTCGGATGGCTAACCGATGATTATGCGAAAAGTAATGCGGCATTCTTAAAAATTAAATTCTTTATTGAGAGTGTTATACATCAAAGTGTGTTTACTTGGCCAGGTGCGAAAATCAATATGACAAACATAGATAATAAAATTGTTATGTTGCCTCATCCACCAGCGAATGATGTCATGGCTATGGCGTTGCATTCAAAACTAAATGCAATTGTCAGCGAGTATATAGAGGTGGTAAGTGTTAAAGTTGGAAGTAAAGTTCGTGATCCTATTATTTCTTATACTCATGCAGATTCTATATATCCAGTGTTACCCGAGTTGAAAGAATGGGTTCAATCCGAGAAATATTACTATGATGCTCCTTGGTGGGGTAGAAATGATACTGACACAGAGGATTATGAAATTACAGCAGAAACAGACTTGACAAAACTGCCGGAAAGTGATACAATATTAGATGACCTAGAGAAAGCAATGTTAGGTGATTTAAAAATAGAAAAAGATGGCGGAGAAATAGTTGAAATCAGTGATTGGAAACCAGAAATTATCAAAGACTAATAGAAAGATAGACCAATATGGAAGAGTCGTATATGATGTATATGACCTTTATGATATGGTGATGTCTGGATTGGATATGTCTAAAATAAAGAAAGTGAGTTGGAATCAAGATTTTGAGAAATATAATCACGCCCTTAAGAAAAATTATGTAGATAGTACCAAACTAGAGAAACTTGGAATAATTCAACTTGATATAGAAGAATTTGACAAGATTAATCAAGAGAATTGGTTTATTCCGGAAGAATATAAGAATTTAGATATAAGATCTTATGTTTTAGACAGAACTCCAGAACAAACAATAGACCGAGTAAACGAAGAACTAAATCTGTATGATAAATACAATATAATAGACGTACTTAAAGTATGTGTCTATATTGTTGATACTCTCAGAAAGAATAATATCGTGTGGGGAGTTGGTAGAGGGTCAAGTGTTGCAAGTTATGTTTTATATCTGATAGGTGTACATAAAGTTGACAGCATAAAATACGATTTGGATATAAACGAGTTTTTAAGATGAACAAAGGTATAATTAAATTTCCAAACACAAGGCGTAAATTGAGCAAAGAAGAAGAAAAACTTGTGCATGTATGTGCTAATATGATTCATAATGAGTATGCTAACACAAATCCATTCGTTAAGCCAAAACAGAAGTTAACTCGTTCGGAAGAAACACTAAAAGAACTTATTCATGATATATTTGAATTAAATGAGGATTAGAAATGAAAAACCATAAAAGTATGCGTGGGATTGAAATTGATTTAGCAAAATTGATGGCTAGACAAGAGAAAAATATTACTATCGGTAATACAAAGTCAAACGCACGTGGTGACCAATTAGGCAGAGGTGGAAGAATTGTAAAAAGTGCTGATGAACTTGCTAGAGAACATTATAATCGAAACGACCCAAAAGCAGTAGTTCAAGGTGGAATAAAAGCAGATGCTGATACTCCGGAAATTGCAAGAACACGAGTAGAAGAAATCGCAAGACCACAAGAGGATGATTGGAAAGAACCAGAGCCAACTACACCAGCGGCAATGCCAGAAATTAAACCAGCGACAATTCCAGAGGTTAAACCAGCGGCAATGCCAGCAACCGAACCAGTACATAAGCCGGCACCAGAGCCAGTTCCAGAGCCTGTAAAAGAAAACAAGAAATCTCACATTCAGGAGAGAGATGACCCTTGGGTAGAAGATGATGAGGGGAATTTTGTCAGACAAAGCACATTACACGGAGGTAACAATGAACGAGTTTCAAAACCTACAGCGAAGCAACAACCCGCAAATAAAAAATCTAAAAAACAACAAAAAAAGAGTAAGTAATATGTCAGAATCACTTCGACCAATAAAAGATGGAGTTATCTTAACAAATCTTGAAAGAGGAGAACGTTTAAGTGCTAGTGGAATTATTATTCCCAATGATGATGGCAAAGATACGGGCATCAGAACAAGATGGGCACAAGTCTATGCAGTTGGACCAGAACAAAAAGACGTAAAAGTCGGTGAATGGGTACTAATGCAACACGGACGATGGACAAAAGGTGCAGATATAAAGTTAAAAGGTAGAGATGCATTTCGTTTCTGGAAAGCAGATCCTAAAGGAATGTTAGGAATCTCAGAAATCGGAAAACCACCTAATATCGCAGTTGAAACTATCGTTGACGAACCATCAAAAGATACATCAAAAGCAAAATAAAAACTTGACAGATCCCGATTTTATGCTATAATGATAGTATAAATTGAGAAATAAAGGGGTATTCATGTCAGAACTTACAAATCACATTAAATCAATCAACAAATCTAGTAAAAAAGAGATGGATGCTAATCCACATCTTTGGATTGGTACGATTGTAGAAGACCCAAAGCATTGGGAAGAGTATGGAATCACTACTCCTGCTCAATATGACCGTTATCAAGACGAACAATGTCTTTATGAAGTCGTTTCTATGCATACTTCTAAGAGTTATGCTAGAAGTCTAGGTATTTCTACTATGACAGATAAAGAACTTTACGAAACCCTTGATTTTTACTCAAAAGCATATGACGAATTCGATGATTAAGACTGAAAAAATAATATTAACAGATTGTGATGGTGTTCTTCTCGCTTGGGAAGACGCATTTAATCAGTGGATGATTAGTAAAGGTTTTACTATAAAAGAAGAAGCAATTTACGATATTTCTAAGACTTTTGGAATTCCTAAGTCTTTAGGTAACAAATTAGTCAAAGAATTCAACGAAAGTGCTTGGATGGGCTTTTTACCTGCGTTTAAAGACGCAAGAAGTGGAGTTGCTAAACTAGTTGAACATGGTTGGCAGTTTATTGTCATTACTAGTCTAAGTTTAGACTCAAAAGCACAAATGTTACGAGTTAGTAACTTAAAAAACATATTTGGTAAGAATGTCTTTATTGAAGTTATCTGTTTAGACACAGGAGCCGATAAAGATGAAGAATTAGTGAAGTTTAAAGATAGCGGACTATGGTGGATTGAAGATAAGCCAAAAAACGCAGAAGTGGGATTGAAATATGGATTGAAACCCATTATCATTGAACATGAACATAACAAAGAACACGAAGAAGACGGCATTGAGTATGCCTATGACTGGGAAGAGATTTTAACAATAATAGAAGGAGAGTAACATGACTGAACACTATTTTGTAGAAGTAATCGCTGATAACGGAGAAATTCTTCGTTGGGAAGCATTAGACAAAGAACAAGCCGACTTTATCTTTAAGCAAGAACTCGCAAAAAACGGTGCAGATAATTGCATCACTGGTAAAACGGCAGGAATAAACAGTAATCCAGTACATCGCTGGTAAATCAACTTTCTGCTCGTAGTTCAGTTGGATAGAACAACTGCCTTCTAAGCAGTAGGTCACAGGTTCGAATCCTGTCGAGCAGGCCATTTAAAAGGGAGCGTAATTGCTCCCTTTTTGTTATCTATTCATCTTCTCCATAGATTTCTAAGATTTCAATTACTGCTGGATGTCGTTCTACGTCCGCCATATCAAATTTTGATATCATAATATGCGACAAATTACGCTCATCGTATGCGTCAACTAATTCAATGAAGTCAGAGAGTCCGTTTTCTGAAAATCCTCGGTCATGTTGTTTTAAATCTCCCGTGACTACCATTTTTGTGTTGTTGCCTATACGTGTTAATAGCATTTTCATTTGTGATTTCGTTGCATTTTGCATTTCATCTGCAATAATCCAAGCATCTTCAAATGTTCTTCCTCTCATGTAGGCTAAAGGTGCTATTTCTATGATATTTTCTAATAACATACTTTCAATTTGTGAAACTGAAAAATGTTTTTCAAATATATCAAATATTGGTCTTGTCCAAGGCGCCATTTTTTCATTTAAGTCGCCTGGTAAGAATCCGTGTTGCTCATCGACCGATACTGCTGGTCTGGTTATTACTATTCTGCTGACCTCCCGTTCCATGTATGATTTTATACCCATTTGCGTACACAATAAGGTTTTACCTGTACCTGCAGGGCCAACGGCAAACACTATGTTCGTGCTTGGATCGGCTAACTGATATAAGTAATCTTCTTGTGCTATGTTTCTGGGTAAAATTGTTGGTGTTTTTTTGCGATAAAGGGGAACTATATCATTGCTGGTATGATTCACTTTATTATTTTGTCTCTCAACACGTTTTTTTCGTGCCATATCTCTCCTCCTGCTGAGGGATTTTCAGATAGTAAACAAAGTTGCTTACAGTATTATTTATCGTAGTAATCTTAATATTAAATGATATTAGATTAAATTGACAAAAAATAGTTCCGTTCGTAAAATGATAAATACATTTATAATTGTTTGGAGAAACAACAAATATGAGTGAAATTAAGCAAAACGATATCCTTGACAATCTTAGAGATATTGATGGAAATGCAACATTACTTGATATTCTATTAGAATTCGAAAATATGCTAGATGAACAAGGCATGTACGGATATGAAAATTGGAAGTTAGGTGAAGTAGCACATGGTCCAAAATTATCAAGATATTGGTTAAATGTAACCTTGATGTACCCATATTTGAAAATGCCTAATCCAAAAGCGGCATTACGATTAACTAATATTGGATGTGATGTTAAATTCAAAAAAGGAACGTTAAAAGTTCCAGTAACACCTAAATCACAAGATGATTTAGATATTAATAAAAAACCAAAAATAAAATCACACCAAGTGTGGTTAGTTGATGTTTGGATGCCACGTAAGTTTGTTGATACTGCATTACAAGGTAAAGACGAGTTTAGTGGTGAAGTTGATACATCTGAATTATCTGACGCTTATGAGAGTGGTTTAGATGATGAAACTAATATTGGACAGGGCAAATAATGAGATACGAACAGATTAAAGAAGGTGTTGAATACGGTGATTTAGAAACTCTTGTAGATTCTATTGTCTCAGTAGGAGAATTCAAACCAAAAACAGGAACAGAAGAAGATGTTATTGTTGTTGGATTTTATGTAAAAGATGAAGCACCTGCGATGGATTTAGCAAAATTCATTGAACGAGGTGTAACGCCAATGTTAGATACAGAAGTTTCTCCAAATCCAAATGACGTAGGAATGTATATAGTATTTGTTGAAGTTGAAAATGAAGACTTAATGACTACTACTCTTAGTTTAATTAACGACATCCATGGATTAGTAAAGAATGACACTTGGTCACTCAAATTTTACAAACGTCCAGAAATAAAAGTAACAATCGAAGAAATCAAAGAATGGCTAAAGAACCACCGTTAAAGTTCGAGGGTAAAGTAATAAACATTCTTCCTGGCGATAAATTTGAGGTTAAACTTGATACTAAGATTGCCCACATAGTAAAATGCACATTGTCAGGTAAAATGCGAAAAAACAGTATCAAAGTTATCCTGTGGGATAAAGTCTCAATTGAAATGACTCCCTATGATTTAACTATGGGTAGAATCACTTTCAGACACAAATAAAATGCGACACAAATTAAAAGATACTCATCCTTTATCATTTTCTAAAGAATGGCCAGAGAATGTTATACTTAACATTTGCGAGATAAATGCCGGGCGAAGCCTCGATGATAAAATTCTAAAAGAAAATCCAACCGCCTTTAAAAATGACAAATCTACTAGAGTAGATAACACGAATCGTACATATTGTTTAAATTGGATACCTTCTGATAGTAAGACAAATTTTGATAAATTGACACAAGAAGGATTTTCAAACAAATTTGATGCTGATAGTTTTAATTATGAACTTGGTGAGCATGGATTTAGATGTGATAATTTTGACACAATGGATTTCACGAAACAATCTATAGTATATCTAGGATGTAGTCATACGTTTGGTATTGGTTCACCAGAAGAAGATATATGGTGTTCTATATTACATAAATTATTACAAGAACATCACAATACAGAGTTTAACTACATCAATCTCGGAGTTGGAGGTGGATGTATTGATGATTATTTGAGATTTATGCCATATATGAAAAGGTTTAATCCTCACACAATTGTTTCATGTACTCCGCCAACGCATAGAATGATACTTTGTAATGAAGTTGGGGCAGGCTATATGGGAATGTGGCTTAGAAAAAGCATTAATAAACATAACGACTTCAATGCGTTTTTTGAACTACTTAAGTATAATGAGGAATATTTTCTATATAAATACGATATGACTCTACATGCTATTAAAAGTCTAGCAGATGCAATGGAAATAGAATTTCATGAGGCGAATATAAGAGATACGTTTTTTGACATAGAAGAAGTTAAAACACAACTCGGTGATGAAGCACATGGTCGAGATGGTTCGCATTATTCAAGAAAAATACATGAGATGTTTGCTACATCTTATTTTAAAAAGATAACAGAGGAATAAAATGTTTTTACTAGGAAAACTTAAAATGCTATTAATCCTCGCTGTTGTTTTGGGCGCAATGGGATTTGGTGCATGGAAATATTATCAATACACACAAGAACAAATTAGAATATATGCCGTAAACGCGGCAACCGCGGAATTAGCACAAGAGGCATCAGAAGCGGCTCTTGTAGCAATTCAAAAAGATATGGCAGAGATTCGTGAGCAATTTGCTTCAGTTTCAGCAGATTTTGAAGTTGCTCAATCACGAGTAGATAATTTAGAAGAAAAACTGAGCAAACACGACCTTGGAGCCCTGGCACAAGCAAAACCGAAATTAATCGAGAAAATAGTTGACAAAGGTACCAAAGATGTGTTAAGATGTTATGAGATACTAAGTGGTTCTCCATTAACCGAGGAAGAAATAAATGTTACAAAAAAATCAAAAGCAAATACTACATGCTCAGATGTGGCAAATCCTAACTATACTCCACCAAGACCATGATTAAAGAAACCTTATTAGCAGGCACATTAGCCCTATCACTTGGCGGTTGTTCATCATTCTTGCCAGAAGTAACAATATACTCTTCTGAGCCAGTAGAACGTCCACTACTTATATTACCCGAGTCTGAAATTATAGAAATGAGAGATGTTGACTATATCGTAATTACCGAAGAGAATATAGATGATTTATGGCGAGAATTAGAAGCGGCTGGTAAACCTATTGTATTATTTGCACTCACACACGATGGATATGAGGCGTTGGCGATGAATAATGCAGATATTATTAAATTTCTCTCTGAACAACGAGCAGTTATCATAGCATATAAAGAATACTACGAAAAAGCGGATAAAGCAATTGGCGATGCGAATGAAAATAATACTTCGGGAGAAGAGCCTGAAGGAAGCACACTTTCAGCAATTAAAAAGTTTTTAAATACAGACTAAACATGAAGTCACCGTTCCAGGTACTTGGCATAAACAAATACTCATCAGAAGACGAAATAAGAATTGCATATAAGAAGTTACTAATGAAACATCATCCAGATACGGGTGATGGTGATAGAAAACAACTTGATGCGATTAGAACGGCTTTTGTTGACATAAAAGATATTCAAGCAAGAAGCAATAGCATTATCACAGTTACATTAAATGTAAAATTGTCTAAAAAAGAACTAAAACAGATGCTTGGCAAGAAATGTGGATTTAGAGATGACATTTCTCCAGATATTCATTATATCGTAGCAGTGCCATCAAATGCTAGAATTGGGGACACAATCTTAGTAAAAAACATCATAAATAATACGAACTTGAAAATAAATTTTAAGAATAAGAATGGCTGAGGAATATAAATGATAATAAAAGATACAGCCCTTGTATACAGACGAGCGGAATTATGTGAAGAACTTCGTGATGACAAATATGAAATAGAATTAGATTTAGGCCATAAAAAAATTGGTATCGGAATGTCAGGCGGAATGGATTCATCAATATTATTGTGGCTTTTAGCACATCATATTTCAGAAAATGAATTAGATGTTACAATATATATTTGGACATGTGTTCATGAAGAAAAACCAGGACAAGCCGTCCATGCCAAGAAAGCAATTGAATTTGTTAAAGAAGAGTTTCCAAATGTTAAGTTTGGTGAACACATGGTCAAATCTACAACAGCAAAAGATTATATTGCTAATGGAACAAAATTAGCATATGAATTAGTGTATAAGCATGGAATTACAGCATTATACAATGGTGTGACTCTTAATCCACCTAATGAGATTGGTGAGGCTGTTTGGAAACACAAATGGAAAACTAGAGCATTAACAAGAAATTGGGAAAGCAGAGGGTCGATACTTCAGAAAAGTATTCTTGGCGAACCACCACATACAGAATATCGACCATTTATTCATTCAGACAAGAGAGTAGTATTAGCCTTTTATAAAAAATATGGGTTATATGTTTCATTAGGTTCATTGACTCGGTCTTGTGAGGGCTTTATTGAAGTTACTAATTATTTCACAGAAACATGTAAAGAATGTTGGTGGTGTATTGAAAAAGAGTGGGCAACAGCAGATATATTTAATTACGAACCAAAAGTAAATCTGTCAACATGGGCAGTATTTAGTGATGATAATGACAACTCCGACTAAAGTAATCAGAGAATTACAAATAGAAATAACTAATTATTGCCAAGCCAGATGTCCTGAATGTGCAAGAGAAAAGGATTATCTGAAAAAATCTAAGAAACCTGAATCACCTTATTATTACGAATTGAATACCAAGTATGTTAATATTGAGCAGTTTAAGAGTTGGTTTAATAAAGATAATTGGCAAAGTTTATATCTGATAGATTTTTGTGGAAATTATGATGAACCTACGACTAATCCAGATTTACTAGAAATAATAGATTGGATATTAGGCTCAGATTTATTTCCAAAGGATTTAGTAGTCAGTATTGCTACTAATGGTGGTACACGAAGTACACAGTTCTGGAAAGACATGGGAAGTTTGTGCGAGAAATATAGAAGAGACAGCATACATTCCAGATTAAGAGTAGTTTGGGGAATTGATGGTCTTGAAGATACTAATCATATTTACAGAATTAATGTAAAATGGGATAAACTGCAAGAAAACTTTAGAGCATTTCTATCATCGGGTGGATATGGATATTGGCAGTTTATATATTTTAAGCATAACGAACACCAAGAGAAAGAAGTAGAACAACGAAGTATAGATGAGGGATTTGCCGGTATGAAATGGCGAGGTGGTCAAGCACATGAATATAGTAAAACAGAGATTAAACCTATGGATATAGGAAAATTCAAAGGTAAAGGAAAAGTTGATTTAACTCATCTTAAAAATGTTGTGGATTTGAAGACTATAGATAAAAATATCATAATTGATAGTCTTGAAGCCTATGGTAATGATAAATGGGATGTTCGAGACGCAGTTAAAAAAAGTATTAACAAGAATAAAGTAGAAAATAAAATTAGTTGTAAAGCAATGTTAGGATATGAGCAGAAGGAACAATTCTCAAGATTGTATGTAACTTATCATGGATGGGTTATTCCTTGTTGTTGGTGGGGAACTCAATTAGAACTTAATAACGTGTACAAAAATTACAGTAAAGATACTGAAAGTCACAAATTAAATGGAAAAAATAGTGTTCAAGAAATATTAGATACTCCGTGGTTTACTAATTTACATGAGTATATACAATCACAAGAACCTCGTACTTGTGTATCGCATTGTAAAGAAAATGTATATAGTAAAATTAGTACTCGACTTAATACCTAGTAACTGGACACATTTTGATAAAAAACATCATAAATACTATGAACTTGATGATAACTTTTAAAGGATAACAATGGCTGATAATGAACCTGATAGAATTAGCATTACATTAGAGAGAGCAGTACAATTTGCTAATTCCTTAACTCACGAATATGTGACGTTAGAGCATTTATTGTTTTCTATGATTGAAGAAAAAGATGTTAGTGATTTACTTACTGATATGGAAGTGGATGCAGGCGCAATTATAAAAGATGTAGAGAAATACTTAAAGACCAGAGAAGACATCACTAATATGGCGAGTGCTACCACACGTCAAAGTCCTCGTAAGACAGTTGCATTAAGCAGAGTCTTCAATCGTGCAATCACTCAAGTTATTTTCAGTGGCAGAACTAAATTGTTTTGTAGAGATGTAATAATTTCACTATTAAGTGAAACAGATTCATATGCGTATTTCTTCTTAGCAAAACATGGGGTAACACGTGAAGGTGCAATACATCTTATTCAAAAAGAATTCTATAGTGATAATACTAGTAGAGTAACGACAGGAGATGCACCCCCAGCCGTAAAATTTGAAGATTACTGTATGAATCTTAATGTTAGAGCCGCAGATGGACATATTGACCCAGTTATTGGTAGAGAAGATGAATTAATTGAGATTACTGAAGTTCTTGCTAGACGTAAGAAGAATAATGTAATTATTGTTGGTGAACCAGGCGTTGGTAAAACAGCAATAGCAGAAGGACTTGCATTGATGATAACAGAAGGAAAAGTTCCTGAAATTCTTGAAAATAAAATAGTATATTCACTAGATATTGCTAGTTTAGTCGCTGGTACAAAATATCGTGGTGAATTCGAAGAACGTGCTAAAGTTGTATTTGAACAACTTGCTACAAAGACAGATGTAATTTTATTCATTGACGAAATCCACATGATTATGGGTGCCGGTTCAGCAGGTGGCTCAAACATTGATATCGCAAACTTATTGAAGCCACTATTAGCAAGTGGTAAACTATTCTGTATTGGTGCAACTACAAGTGAAGAATACAGAGAAAATTTCGAAAAAGATAGAGCATTACAAAGACGTTTTCAGAAAGTTGTAGTAGACCAACCAAGCAAAGAAACTACAAAATTAATCATCAAAGGATTGAAGCAATATTACGAAGCATTTCACGAGTATACATATGATGAAGAAGCACTTGATATGGCTGTTGAATTAGCCGAACGTTATATGCATGGCAAATATAATCCAGACAGGGTTATAGATGTTATAGATATTGCAGGTGCAAGAGCAAAACTTCATAAACACAAAGGAAATATTACAGTTAAACAAATCGAGGAAGCGATATCAAAAATAACTCGTATTCCTATTGAAATGATTGATGCTAAAGAAAATACTAATTATGTTAATTTAGAATCCAACATTAAAATAAAACTATTTGGGCAAGATAAAGCAGTTAGCACTTTAGTTGAAAGTATTTTAGTAAGTAAGTCAGGAATGAGAGAACGCAATAAACCTATTGGTTCATTCTTATTTGTCGGACCGACTGGAACTGGTAAAACAGAATTATGTCGTCAACTCGCAAGTAATTTGTCAGTTAAACTGCATAAGTACGATATGTCAGAATACATGGAACAACATTCTGTATCAAAACTCATCGGTGCACCTCCGGGTTATGTAGGACATGCTGAAGGTGGTATGGGAGCAGGTCAACTTATTAATGATGTTGAAGAGACACCTAATTGTATCGTTCTTCTTGATGAAGTCGAGAAAGCACATCCAAGTGTTATGAACTTATTACTTCAAGTGATGGATGATGGTAAACTAACTGGTTCTACTGGAAAAGAAGCAGATTTTACTAATGTTATTTTAATTATGACCAGTAATCTAGGTTCTGCGGCACAATCAAAACAAGCAATTGGATTTAGCACAGATAATAATGATGCTAGTTATGAAGCGGTTAAAAAGTTCTTTTCACCAGAATTTAGAAATAGAATTGACGCAACCATAGAATTTAATAGTCTTGGAAAGAATCATATTGATATGATTGTTGATAAAACAATTAACGAAATCAATGAGATGATAAAAGATAAGAATGTAACAATTGTTCTTTCTGATCCTGCTAGAATATGGCTACGAGAACGAGGATATGTTCCAGAAATGGGAGCAAGACCTCTACAACGGGTAGTTAATGATAATATTAAGAAGCCATTATCAAAAGAAATACTTTTTGGAAAACTAAGAGAAGGCGGTACAGTAACTGTCAATATCGACGGAAAGGATGAAATCGAATTCGTATACACCTAAAACTGAAACTGTAACTAAGTTATTCTATAACATATATCCCTTTAGAATAACATATCCTCGATTAGGTAATCTCCCTCATTTTTATTTTAATGGCAATAACCCTAGTGAGCATTCACAAGAACAACGAAAGGATTGCCTGGAATATTTAAAATCTATATTTAAAAAGAGAATAAAATTCAATAATGGGTATCACACTCACGTATATTTCTTAAACAAAAAAGATTATTTAAAGGCAAAAGATAACTTCAAAGACTTACATATTAAGTACACTGAGCCTTTATATCCAAATCTAAAAGACATATTAGACAAATTAGATTCAAATGTCGAACTACGAAAATCACGTTATATGAAAAACTATAATTATAAAGTGACATTATCTTATAATTATAATAATTTTACACAAGTATGTGATGATATATTCTCTTCTTTTAAAGATAATTCAAATTATGCAATATCTGGAAACATAAAATCAGTAACTAAACGTTTTGGCTATTATGGCTCATGGGCAACATATAGTGTGTACTGTAAAGACGAGATAGACGTAGAATACTTTACATTTATGTTTGGAGAGAACATAAAGACAATTTCAAAGGCAGTCCTTATAAGTGATTTAGATAAATAAGAGAAGAAGTAATCTTTAACTACAAATACAATTACGAGGAACGCCCATGGCTCGAAAAACAACTACTCTACTACCCCTGTCTGGAGCATCTGAATTAGATGTAATCGGAGAAGCAGTACCTGGTGATTCTTACTATGGATATACTGATGGTGTTCATACAGTAGCAATCTACGGTAATTCCTTGTCGGGTAGAATCTCAATACAAGGAACATTAGCAACCGTACCACTCGAAGATGATTGGTTTGATATTCTTATCGGCGGTTTACCATACAAAGACTATACTAACTTTACAGGCGTTGAGGGATTCACCTTTGTCGCTAATTTAGTATTTTTAAGAGCGAAATTAGACAGAACAGCACTTGGTATTACAGATTACACAACAGCAGGACACGTAGGTAAGATTTATCTGAATTACTAACAGGAAAAAGACATGAGTATAAACGCACAACCATTTAATCCAACATTTAAACTTATTGGTAATCTAGTAGAAGACCAAGTTTTAACTTACGATAGTAGTGAAAACGCATTTGTCAATAGCACTAATACTGGCGGAACGGCAGGTTCTGGATTTGATGCCGCAGTAAACACAGGAACAGGATTAGGTGTATGGTCAGGAACAGCAGGCACAACACTACAATTTAAGACATTATTAGGTGGTAATGATATTACTATCACCGACAACGGTGATGCCCTAGTAATTGCTTCAACAATAACTGAAACAATACAGACTGGTACAAATTTAGGTACTGGCACAGGAATTTATGATTCTAAAGATGCAACAACTCATCAATTAAAATTTAAGAGTATTGTAGCAGGAGCAGGTCTTACACTTACAGATGACGGAGCAGGTACATTAACACTTGTTAATGACATTGCCGCGGGCACAACAGACGCAGATTTAACATTAAGTAATCTATCAAATGTCGCAACAGCAAGAACGAATTTAGATGTTCACTCTAAAGCAGAAGCAGATGCTATATATCATAAACATGATGATGCTTTTGTTCCATCAGTAAACAACACATTTGATATTGGTTCATCAACATTAAAATATAATGATATCTATGCTGAGACCTTTCAAGGTATTGCCGTATTAGCAGACAATCTAACAACTTCTGGTACAACAGGACAAGTTCTAACTTATAACGGTTCTTCATGGACCGCGGCTGATACAAGTGGTGGCACATTACTGGGATTAGCAGATGTTTCAACAGTTGTACCAAATGATGGGCAACATTTAGTTTGGAACACAACTACTAGTTTATGGACACCATCGGCTTCAGGTGCAGGTGGCGGTGGTTATCAAGATTCAGATGCAAGAAACTCTATTTCAGTTGCAGGAGATTTATCTTATAATGCAACAACTGGTGTTATTTCATACACAGCAACATCTCATTTCAGTGGCGCATATGGCGACTTAACAGGCGCACCTACAATACCTACATTAGTAAGTCAATTAACTAATGATAGTGGATTTATTACAACTGACACTAACACAACTTATACAGCGGGTGCTGGATTAACATTAGTTGGTACAGAATTTGCAAACTCGGCTCCTGACTTAACAGTAGCATTAACGGGTTCTGGTGCAACAACAATCACAGGAACATATCCTAACTTTACGATTGCTAGTACAGATACAAATACAGATACAACATACACAGCAGGAACTAACGTATCTATAAGTGGTTCTAATGTTATCTCTGCAACAGACACAAATACAGATACAACATACACAGCAGGCACTGGATTAACATTGGCTGGAACTGTATTCTCAATGAGTACTGCTCATTTCGATGGTGCATATGGTTCACTTACGGGCGCACCTACGATACCAGCAGACGTTAGTCAATTAACAGATACAACGAATTTATTAGTACACGTAACTCCATTTAGTGGTGCATTTGCAGATTTATCAGGCGTTGCTTCAGCAGTAGCCGGTGATGATGGCAAAGTATTATATTATGACCATGCAACTACTTCACTTAAATGGAAAACAGATGCAAGTACGCCAGCAGGTTACAACAATACAAATTGGGATACAGCATTTGGTTGGGGAGACCACTCAACTGCTGGATATTTAACTTCAGAAACTGCTCATTATAGCAATAGTGATGTTGATACACATTTAAATACAGGTACTGCAACAGCAAATCAAGCCTTAGTATGGACAGGCACTGACTATGATTGGGTTACATCTACTGATAGTGACACAACATACACGGCAGGTACTGGATTATCCTTAGTTGGTACAGAATTTTCATTAACGTCTGGACACTTTGACGGTGCTTATGGTTCACTTACGGGTGCTCCTACGATACCTTCAGGTAATCAAATTATAGATTGGACAACAGACCAAGGGGCAACAAATATACATGCAGGTAACTATACTGATACAAATACAACATACACGGCAGGTGCTAATGTATCTATAAGTGGTAGTAATGTTATATCATCTACAGACACGAATACAGACACAACATACACTGCAGGCAGTGGATTAACATTAGTTGGTACATCATTCTCATTATCAGCCTCTCATTTTGATGGAGCATATGCTTCACTTACTGGTGCGCCTACGATGTATGCTAATAGCAATGTTGATGGACATTTAAATACAAGCACTGCAACAGCAAATCAAGTTCTAACTTGGACAGGTACTGACTATGATTGGATTTCATCTGGTGCCCATTTTGATGGCA
>Ga0207991_1000331_pt1 | contig 32355 bp, 34 predicted proteins | sample ETN07SmetaG_FD_185786 | JGI IMG/M metagenome (GOLD analysis project Ga0207991, IMG submission 185786) | Marine microbial and viral communities from oxygen minimum zone, Eastern Pacific Ocean - ETNP2014F14-07SV275 (SPAdes) (version 2) | ecosystem: Environmental > Aquatic > Marine > Oceanic ...
CATCGCATCATTCACAACAATCCCTTTTTCACAGTGAATACCAGATTTTTGTGCCAGCTCAATATTGGGTCGAATGCCAACCGCCATCACCACCAAATCGGTATCAATGGTTGAACCGTCCGAAAACTCAATCTTTTCAACACGGCCACTGTTGCCAGCAATTAAGCCCTGGGTTTGTGCTTTGAGCTTAAATTGCATGCCTTTTTTTCGCAATGAAAGCAGCAGCATTTGTGACGCTGTTGAATCAAGCTGCATATTCATCAAGTCCTCTGACAGATGTACTACAGTGGTGTGCATGCCCTTCTTAATAAGACCGTTTGCCGCCTCTAGGCCCAATAAACCGCCACCAATGACAACGGCATTTTTATAACGCTTTGCGGTATCGATCATCTGCTCAACATCTGCAATATCGCGAAAACCAATCACACCCTCTAAGTCATTACCCTCGATTGGCAAGATAAATGGCTTAGAGCCAGTTGCTATCAGTAATTTATCGTAGTTAAATAAATTACCATCAGCGTCAATCACCACTCTCTTAAGCTTATCTATCTGTGCAATGCTTCGATTGGTATAGAGCTTAATATTGTTGGCTTTGTACCAGGCAATATCATTAATCATAATGTCATCAATGCCGGTTTCATCAGCCAGTACAGGAGAGAGCATAATACGGTTGTAATTACCGTATGGCTCACTACCAAATACAGTGATATCAAATGGCTCATCCGCCACTTTTAACAACTCTTCCAACGTCCTAACACCGGCCATACCATTGCCAATTAATACCAACTTTTTCATCATCTCTCCCTTAACTAACCAACATTAATAACATAAAAATATTCAACGCAAAAGACAATGCAATCAATAACCTGTACTTCTTTAATACAAACCCCGGCTTCTTAACTTGCGCTACCTTTAAAAACTGCGAATTTGGATGCTCCAAATCGTACAAAAACTCAGACAAAGTCTCATAACGATTCTCTTTGGACAAATGGCATGCCCGCCTAATGGCGCCATCAACCCAAATTGGAATGTGTGCATTGTGTTCAAGTAAAGACTGATAACAGACTTTGCTTAATTTCTTTTTATTTAGGTGCTTATTAAGCTTATTTTGATAGGGCAAATGACCGCTGAGCATTTCGTAAACAATCACAGCCAAACTAAATCGGTCTGACTCTTGCGAGACCTCGTCATCCAAGATAACTTCTGGGGCTGTATAGCCCTGCGTTCCCTGATTGTTGAGACTAAGAATTGGACTGGATAATTCCGCAACACCAGCAATTCTGGTTGAGCCAAAGTCAATAATCTTGACTTCACCTATGGTGCTGATGATGATATTTTCAGGCTTCAAATCGCAGTGCAGCATTTCCTGCCTATGAAAAGCTCTTACACCCTTGATTATTTGCTTAACAATCCTAATAACCGCACCCAATGATGGATTGGGATTGCTTTCTATCCACTGTCTCAGCGTTTCACCTTTGACGTACTCCATTGCATAAGCTAAGAACTGAGCATCCTCACCACTACTGTGAATCTTGACTACATAAGGGCTGTGAATCCTTTGTCCTGCCCACTGCTCATAGACAAAGCGTTTTAAATAAGCTGGATCGTCTTCATAATTAACAGATGGTGTTTTTAAAATTACCTGTTGCTTGGTTTGGATATCTGTTGCAAGATAGATTTGAGTTCTAGAACTGCAGTGAAGCAATGACTCAACTTCAAAATCATTAATCTTCATACCACTCTCCAAATCCGGCGGTATCGGTTTTTGCACCAACTCATCAAACGCCTCATCAAGGTTTTTCTCGGGCAGTTGCTCAACTTCACAAATCAAGGCACTGAGGTTATCATCACTGCCACTCGCAATCGCAACATCAACCAAACCATCGGCAGTGGCTTGCTTACTCATCAACCTTTCTAATGATGCGTGATTTAAATAATTATGGACACCATCAGTCGTCATTAAAAAGCGGTCGCCCAATTGAAGATTAATTGTTCGATAATCCACATAAACATGTAAGTCAAAACCCACTGCTCTCGATAAAAAAGTCTCTTTTGAGTTGATGCCCATGACATGATCTTTGGTGAGTTGCCTTAAAACACCATCTCTATACTGATAAATACGGGAATCGCCAACATGGAATAAATGTGCAATATTTGATTTGAAAACTAAAACACTCAAGGTGGATAACATTGATGAAACTTTATCGGTGCGTGCTGATTGCGAATAGAGCCAATTATTGAGCGCAGAAATCACCTTGTTTGCAGAATGCTCTGTACTCCAAGAATCAGGTGTTGCGTAGTAATCGCTCAAGAACCCGTTAACACAGCTGTTGCTGGCTTCTTTTGCTCTTTCACAAGCGCTAACGCCATCTGCAATGACAGCGGTAATACCCTTATGTTCAAACAACTGCGCAGTTGGGATATGGTAAGCGCAGGCATCTTGGTTTTCATCTTTGACGCCAGCAACAGAGTACGACTGAATACTTAACTTTAATCGTTTCATTGGCAGCCCACTTTAATTATCTGTACTGTGCCGTCCTCTAATACTTCCGTCATATGGCCTTTGGGCTCCTCCAAAAAGAGCACAATTATGAGCAGCACTACAGCACTCGCCAGACCAATAAAAGTAAAAAATTGGCCATAGTCCAGCAAGGAATTTGCGGTCAAAAATATCACTGCACCGACATTTCCAAAGGCGCCAACCATGCCTGCAATTTGCCCCGTTAAACGTCTTTGAATGAGCGGCACCATCGCAAAAACCGCCCCTGAGCCCGCTTTAGAAAATATACCGCCAATAATAGTTAGCCCAACAACAAGACCTACAGACCAATTTTTATCAACATAACCAAGACATAAAAAACTTAAGACGATGCCTGAAAAAACCACAATCAAAGTCAGTTTTCGACCAAATTTATCGCTCAGCCAACCACCTCCAGGCCTAGCAAAAAGATTGATAAAAGGATAGACGCCAGCCAAAAGTGCGGCTGTGATCTTTGGCAGAGCAAACCAATCCACATAAAACATCGCCAACATAGAAACCACAGCGAGCTCGGTTCCGAAAGTGATTAAATAGGCCCAATCAAGAATGGCGACTTGCTTAAACTTATATTGCTGCGGTTTGGGTAACGGATTATTGACAAAATTGGCATTAACAAGCCAAATTTTAGTTGTTTGAACGACAAATATTGCGCAAAGCACAGCATAGATTACCGATGCCATAGCTGATGAAATCATGCTCATGCCGGCTGGCGACAATTTCCAAGTTAATAAAGCTAAAGCGAGATACAAAGGTATGTTCATTATTACGTAGACAACGAGATCTTTAAAACCACTAACCTCCATAGCGCCCGTTTTTTTAGGCTTAAAGTAGGTCGATCCTTTTGGTGTGTTGGAGACGTTAAAGTAATAATAGATACCGTAAAGAATGGCCAATATGCTCGCTGTTGTGATGGCGTAACGCCAACCGTCAAGGGCAGCAAAATTACTGGCAATAAATGGCAGTATCAGCGCAGCACCGGCCGAACCAAAATTACCCCAACCGCCATAAATGCCTTGTGCAATGCCGGTTTGTTTGGCGGGAAACCATTCAGAAATCATCCGCGTACCTACCACAAAACCAGCGCCGACAAAGCCCGAGAGAAATCGCATCAGTGCCAGTAGTTCATACGACTGCATCCAGGCAAATACAATAGAAGTCAGTCCGCCAGTGACCAATATCGATGACAGCATGATTTTGGGTCCAAACTTATCAACTAATATGCCAACCACGATTCTTGCCGGAATGGTCATGGCAACATTCAAAATTAGCAATACTTTTGCCTGCTGATCTGTCAGTGATAATGCTTCCTGGATAAAGGGCATCAGCGGCCCCAAACTCAACCACACAACAAAGCTCATAAAAAAGCCGAACCACGTCAAATGCAGAATGCGCCATTTACCTGTAAATGAAAATAGTGTTAATCTCTCTTCCACGAAAACTCTATAAAAAAAAGGCCTGCAAAAATCACTACATCAGTAGCAATCTCAACAGGCCTCAATGCCAAAAAAATGAATAGACTTCCGCGTCAAAATTCGACCAACGCAACTTTTCGTTGGCGAAAAAAAAACGCTTACCTAATTTTTAATATAAAAATCAGTGTAAACGTCAATGTTTGTTATCTCCCCATCATTAGGGAATTAAGGCCATTATACCACAACCTTTTGCTCTGTACGGGGACCCACAATCGCATCGCGGAAAAAACTGATTAAATCCCTGAAATACACGAGCATTAGGTAATAGATCTTCATGCAAATTCTAAAGAAAATACTGTTTAATCCCTTTGTAGGCCAAACTTTCCTGTCAATGGTACAAAGATATAGTTGCCAAAACGGCTTTCTTTTAATGCCTGGCCAACCCTAATGCCTCGAGTCATCATTTGAGTAGTGCGACCACCAACAGGGGCAACAATAATACCGCCCTTCGTCAATTGCTCGATTAAGGCCTGAGGAATTTCACTGCAAGCAGCAGAGACAATAATCTTGTCATAAGGGGCTTCCGAGGCATAACCCTGAGAACCATCACACTGCACGACCGTAACATTATCTATTTTCGCTTTGGCTAAATTCTCTTGCGCTTGTTTCACCAATTGAGGAATAATTTCCGTAGCAAAAACTTGATTGGACAATTGACTTATTATTGCCGCTCCATAGCCGCTGCCCGCGCCAACTTCCAATACCTTATCCGTTTTATTCAGACTTAAAAGCTCAATCATTGCCAATACCGTAAAAGGCTGAGATATTGTTTGCCCGAAGCCAATTCTTAACGGAACATCGCAGTAGGCTTCAGACTTTAAATCGGGGGGTACAAATTGCTCTCTTTGAGTTGCAGCAAAAGCCTCTAGGACTTTTTCGTCGTTAATAAGTCCGCGATCTCGCCATTTTTTTATCAGTGCATCTTTCATCAATTTACTTTTTTGCCAAAATAGCCACCCAAAGCGGCGTGAGTATTTTATTTATTATATTAGCAACAATCGCTAAAGATCTCTAATTGAACCATCCCATTGAGTAACTGTATCGAATCAACATCGCAAGAGACATTACCACAATCATCAATCGAAGAACTCTGGGGTTGGCCTTCACCAAATAATGAGCACCTAATGAGGCACCAATCACTTGGCCAGCCATCATCAGAAAACCAATAAACCAAACGACATGACCAAAACTTAGAAAAACCACCAGAGAGGCTACATTAGAGGCAAAATTTAGGGGCTTGGCAAGGATAGCTGACTGAATAAGCTCAAGCCTTTTGAAGAATGTTCCCGTTAACACAAAAAACGAGCCTGTACCAGGACCAAACATGCCATCATAGCAACCAATTATTGGCAGGACAATATTTTGATAACTGCGCTGTGAGCCGTGCGACTCATATTTACCCTTCACTTCTGGTGAAACAACAAAATACAGAGCAATAAAACCTAAAACAATTGGAATCACAAATGACAGGATGTCTGTATCAATAAACTGCACAATAACCGCACCAACCGCTGAACCAATAAACGTAGCACGTACTAATATTTTTACTTCTTTCCAGTCAAATTTTTTCTTCTTAAATAACAATAAAGTTGCTGTACCAATGCCAACACTGGCTTGTAATTTATTAGTGCCTAGAGCCAAAATTGGTGGCATACCGCTCATCATCAATGCAGGTATTGAGAGCAACCCGCCGCCGCCCGCCAAAGTGTCCAAAAATCCAGCAAGTATTCCAATGACAAATAAAAAGCCCAAGATCTCTAATGTGTAGTCTGCTAATTCCATAATTATGTCACTGCCTCAGCCTGTCATGCTTAGCGCCAATCTCACGCCAAAGCCGATAAAGATAATCGCCATCAATCTCTTAAGTGTTTTTCCCAGTATTGAGTTCACGCTCAGTTTTTTAGCAATACTTGATGCCGACCAAGCGACAAACACATTCCACAAAGTGGCATTGAAAACGATTATTGCGCCAAGTATTAATAATGCCAAAGTTGAATTGTCGTAACTGACATCAACAAACTGAGGGAAAAAAGCAAGGAAAAACAAAGCCACCTTTGGATTTAGAATATTAATCAATATTGCTTTACCCATGACAGCAAAAAAACCACTTTTTTTGGTGATGTTATTTGCTGGTGTTTTAACCTTGTTTTTGCTTATTAATAGTGAGCAACCCAAATACACTAAATAGGCCGCACCTAAATATTTAATAACTGAGAATGCAAATTCCGAAGTTGCTAAAACTGCACTTAAACCCAGTATAGCAATGCAAATATGCACAACACAACCCACACTCGTGCCAAGACCTGCAGCAATACCAGGGCGCATACCTTGAGATATAGAGCGGTCAATAAGGTAGAGAAGATCAGCACCCGGTGTCATATTAAGCAATAAACCCGAGACTATAAACAACCACAAATCATTAATACCAAACATACTCGTAATACCCTATTCTTTTGTCCAAATAGTTGGGAACCAATCGGCTCGAAGCCGCTCGCCTGTTTTTTGGTCAATGTCTGGAAAATTAGGCGATGTTCTGCCGGGGCGTTGTCTGTACCTCACGTCATCACCAACCAATCTAAAGGACAAGGTACGGCTGACCGAGTTTTTAGTGTTGGCATTAGCACCGTGCAGCGTCCTAAAATCAAAAGCGACAACATCCCCAGGTTCAATCGCCCACTGTTTAATTTCAAAATCAGATTTCTCGATATTTGGAATATCCATAAACAGGCTATCGTCCTCATAGAAACTTTCATTGCTTGACCAACTAGTCGGCCGAATCTCTTTGTCTAACTTATGACTGCCAGCGGCACACTTCAATGAAAGCTCAGTATCCCTTGTTTCAAGAGGCAGCCAAAAACTCACCGTTTGAGACCCTTGCACGCAATAATAAGGAATGTCCTGATGCCAAGGAGTTGGCACACCAGAACTGGCCTCCTTATGGAGATAATGATCGTGAAAAAACTGCGCGGTCTTAGATTGCATCAGTGCCGCTGCCACTGCACCCAAAGGAGAATTCAGAACAAAATCTTGGTATTCAGGAATCCTCTGCCAATTACAAAAATCTTCCAAAAACTTACCTTGGTGGCTATCGGCTTTATGAATTAGCGCACCTTCGCTAGGGTGATTAATATGAAAGTTTGCGCCTTTTTTTAAAGTGTTTATCCAGTCACTAAAAACGCCGCGTAACAAAACCGCACCATCTCTACGAAAGTTATTAATTTCTGCATTTGAAATATACTTATTCATCAACTATAACCTGCAATAATCACAAGAGTATAACCTGCAAATGATAAACAAAATGTAGGTGTATATTTGAAAATAATAGAGATAATATCGATCATGAAAATTTTCACATTTTTGTTTTCTGTTAAAAAAATTCCAGCTGTTTATTGGAGCGCAAAACAGCCTCTCACTCTAAGGCCAAAACCATTAACTCTTATATTTTTAGTATTTGGTCTGCTGTTGTTTGGTCTTGGTGAATCAATCCTCATTGCCAGCGGAGCAGGCGTAAGTCCATGGACGGTTCTCGCACAAGGTGTCTCAATTTACACAAATTGGTCAATTGGTTTTTCCACTTTTATTCTCAGTGCTTGTGTTTTATTAATTTGGATACCTCTAAAGCAAAAACCTGGAATAGGAACAATTCTCAATGCCTTGATTATCGCCCTAGCAATTGACCTATCACTACCTTATCTGCCTCACCCCCAAACTTACTTGTTTCAAATTCTACAGGTTATTGCGGGCGTTATGATTGTTGGATTCGGTAGTGGTTTCTATCTTATTGCTAACTTGGGTGCAGGCCCCAGAGACGGCTTAATGGTGGGGCTGCAAAAAATAAGCAGTTACCCTATTGCTCAAGTGCGAACAGCAATAGAAATCAGCGCTGTTATTGTTGGTTGGTTAATGGGCGGCGTTGTAGGACTGGGCACCATAATCTTTGCTCTCGGTGTAGGCCCCTCAGTGTCATTGGGTTTTTATCTAGTTAATAGAATATCAAAATCTTAGCAAGTAATCCAACCATCAAATGATTGCTTTTTTTAGATTAGATTTGTCAATTAGACACTGAAAATTTAACAGCAGCCCTTATCTTGCTGAATCGGCGGACAAGGTATGGAGCCATAAGAGCAATAAACACAGCAGTCACCAGCAAGGGGTTTTAATAAAGTTTTGCAGGATTTGCATTCATAAAAAAACTGGCAAGCATCCGTGGGCATTTCCTCCTCAACAGAAAATCCACATTCTGGGCAAGCGATTATAGACGTTGTTTCAATATTCATCACACAACACCTCTTTTAACAACTAAACAAAACGCATATCATCTAAAAATGGAAATTTCTTGCGAACTTTGGCAACCTCATCAATATCAATATCACAAGTATCATACTCACTGGTTTGGCTGGTTTGCAACAAAACCTCACCCGAAGGATCGATAATCATAGATGCGCCATTAAATTTTAGACCTGTGCCATCGCCACCCGTGCGATTCACACCAACAACAAAACACTGGTTTTCAATCGCCCTAGCAATTAGCAAACTTTGCCAATGTTTTTCACGAGAATCTGGCCAATTGGCAATGACAAAGATAACCTCAACATCCTTTGCCACTTGACGAAACACTTCAGGAAAGCGCAAGTCATAACAAATAAAAACAGCACACTTGGTATCTGCAATTTCAAAAGTGACCGTTTCATTACCGTATGCAAAATACTTACCCTCATTGGCAAAATTAAAGGGGTGAAGCTTTGAATACCGAGCCACTTCTTGACCGTAATGATCAAAAACTAAGGCAAGATTATTAGCTTTTTTGTTGGGGGATTTTTCACTAAAGCCAGCAACGATATTGATTAGGTGATTCAATGAAAATTGTTGTAAAGATTGATGTGTACGACAATTGGGTAGCTCACAACATTTAGCCATATTAGCAATAAAACCACTGTTAAACACCTCTGGGAAAACAACCACGTCACAACCATCGGCTTTGGCCTTAATTACAAATGCCTCGGCGCGCTTAAGGTTGGCTTTAATATCTTGCCACACGATATCAAGTGAGATAGTTGCTACTTTCATGATCTTTTTGATGTGATTAAGCTTACAATTATAATCCAATCGAAATTGGACAAAATTAATTAAGTCATCGATAAAAACGATAAAATTACCCTAGAGGCCTTTACAACATTCATTTTAAAATTTGCTGAGCGATAAAAATGAATAAAAAGTGTGTAAAAGTATAAAATCAATAGCAGCAGCTTATTGATGAGAATTTTTCTGCATTTTTTAGTATTTTTAGCCTCAGCCCATTGGGATAGGGGGTCTTTTTCGTTTTCCTGCGTTAAATTTTATCACTAGACAACAAGTAGAGTTTCAAAAATTATGCCTTATAAAAATGAAAAAGAAACCCACTATCAAATTTAATACGAATGTTTCAAAGGTCTCTTGTGGATAAAATAATTGTTCAAAAAGAAGATTTTGACCTTTCTACTGAAGTAAGTCTTGCTCGAGAGTGCAACTCAGGTACAGGTGCTATTGTTAGCTTTGTCGGAACAGTCCGCGATATTGAGGGCAACAAGCTTCAATCAATGACACTAGAACACTATCCACAGATGACCGAAAAGTCACTTGAAGAGATCGCAAGCAAAGCTAGAGAGCGCTGGGACATTCAGTCAATAACCATCATCCATCGTATTGGCGAGCTCAAGGTGAGCGACCAAATCGTATTGGTAGTTACCACCAGTAAGCACAGACAAGATGCTTTTGACTCCTGTAACTTTATTATGGATTATCTAAAGACTGACGCACCATTCTGGAAAAAGGAATCAATCAACGACAAAGATAGCTGGGTTGATTCTCGAGGTAGCGATACAGATCAAAAAAACCGTTGGGACCTTTAAAGCCTTAAATCTTCCATTCGATTGATGTTTGTTAGAGCCTCAAGATGATCAGAAACATCCACTCTTGCTAATTGTTGCTGTCGATACCACAGTGCCATTTTGCGCTCACCGCTGGCTAAAAAATTACTCAGGCTTGATTGCATATTTGATTTAATCATGGCAAAAGTTGCGTGCATTATCTGCCCATCATGCGCTACACAAATTTGAGATAATGAGCGCTCCATACCTGTAATTAACTCATCGATAAATTCACCGCTAACTAAAGGACTGTCGCAAGGCAACACCAAAAGATAAGGCGTTGAACAACGAGAAAGTGCTGCTGAAATACCGGCCAAGGGGCCTTGGTAATCATCCAAATTATCTTCGATCACTTCACCGTAGGCTTTGTACGTGCTCAGATTACGATTGGCGCTAATGAGTATAGTGCTCACTTTTTCCTTAACAACCTCACACGCAAAACTAATCATTGGCTTGCCGCGAAACTCAATTAAACCTTTGTCGTCACCGCCCATTCTTGACGATCGACCGCCCGCTAGAATGACCGCTGTAATCTGATTTTTGCTGATTTTATTCACTTAAAGTCCATGCTTTTTTCAAGTTATTCTCCATAAGGAAAATCTATTGCAATTGTATAATACACACATTAAAACACTGAGCTTTCTAAGTGCATGAAAAATCAATCCCTAACCTGCGATTCACCAGTGTTCAATCAGTCGATGATGAGCGCCGATTCAGCATTGGATTTTTTGCTTGGTTCCGCATTCGCCCCTGTTAAAACTAAAGTTGTCGGTCTGGATGATGCTCTTGGGCGTGTTTTGAGTGAGGATATCAACTCTTCAATTAACGTTCCGGGCTTTGATAATAGTGCGATGGATGGCTATACAATTGCTCTTGGTGCTCAACACCTTGAGAAGGTGGGACTCAGTTTTGCCATTGTTGATAGAATCCCTGCTGGCTCGACTGGTAACGAATTACATGAAGGCTCAGCTGCAAGGATCTTTACTGGCGCCCCTGTTCCTAAGGGTGCTAATACTGTCATCATGCAAGAAGAATGTCAACTGTCTGAAGATGGCACTCAAATCACCATTAACCGCACAATCAAACTAAACGAGAACATTCGCCCAACAGGCAATGATATTGTTGAGGGTGGCATTATTCTCAATAAAGGTAGACAACTACAACCTCAAGACATCTCACTTGCTGCATCTGTTGGTGTGGGTGAACTAAGGGTTTTTTCAAAAATTAAAGTTGGCGTTTTTTTTACCGGTGATGAGTTGGTAGAGCCGGGAAATCCTTTAACTGCAGGAAAAATTTACAACTCCAATCGCTACGCTTTAGTGGCGCTTTTAAAGCAAGTGGGTTGCGAGGTTATCAATCTCGGCAATATCGAAGACAAGCTGCAATCGACCATCGATGCCTTGTCTTCCCTTTCTGGTCAATGCGATCTGATTATGACCACAGGCGGTGTATCCGTTGGTGAAGAAGACCACGTTAAAGGCGCAGTTGAGTCTTTAGGCGAATTGAATTTGTGGAAAATTCGGATGAAACCCGGCAAACCATTAGCTTTTGGTAAAGTGGGCAATACAGCATTTATTGGCCTACCCGGTAACCCAGTTTCAAGCTTTGTTACTTTCGGAGTATTCGCTCTGCCATTCATTAAAAAAATGCAAGGCAATAGCCAACACCAAATAAATGCTATTAAAGTTCAAGCAAACTTTGATTGTAAGCGCGCTCGACCAAGACGAGAATACGCACGCGTTCGACTGGATTATTCAACAGGCAGCGCTCAAGCAAACCTCTTCCCAAAACAAGGCTCCGATGTTATGAGCTCTATTGTGTGGGCCGATGGCATCATTGAAATTCCTGAAGATAGGACATTTACAGCAGGCGAACTGCTCAATTACTACCCACTAAGTGAGTTAACACGATGAGTAAATTAACCCATATCAACGAAAAAGGTGACGCGCAAATGGTTGACGTTTCCGATAAAGCCAACACTGTACGTGAAGCCAGTGCAAGTGCTGTCGTTCATATGAAAAAAGAAACGTTGGATTTAATTGTTTCAGGTTTACATAAAAAAGGCGATGTGCTCGCCGTTGCCCGTGTTGCAGGCATTCAGGCAGCCAAAAAATGCTGGGAACTTATTCCGCTTTGCCACCCTCTGATGCTTTCAAAAGTCACTATCGATCTCAACCCAAACGAGAAAGACTCAACAATAGAAATTATCGCCGTGACAAAATTAGTGGGTAAAACTGGTGTTGAAATGGAAGCACTTACTGCCGCAAGTATAGCCGCATTGACTATTTACGATATGTGCAAAGCGGTCGATCGTTTTATGCGCATTGACAATGTGCAATTGTTAGAGAAAAAAGGCGGCAAATCTGGTCACTGGAAATTAGAATCATGAATCAACTAATCGACCCATTTGACCGGCACATTACTTATCTACGCGTTTCAGTAACGGATCATTGCAACTACCGTTGCCATTATTGTCGCGATGAAGACCATCAGACACACACTCGTCGCTCTGAAGTTTTATCATTCGAAGAAATTGCCAAAATCGTGCGTCTTTTTGCTGAGCTAGGCGTTACCAAGGTCAGACTTACTGGTGGTGAGCCGTTGCTTAGGAAAGATATTTTAGATCTCACCAAAATGCTGGGGGAAATCCCTGGATTAACCGATATTCCTCTTTCAACCAACGCTCATCTTTTGCCAAAAATGGCTAGCCAATTGAAGGATCACGGCATTAATCGCCTCAATATCTCACTTGATACGCTTATTCCCCAGCGTCATAAAGACATCACTCGAGGTGGTAACCTTGAAACAGTCATTAAAGGCATTGATAAGGCGATTGAAGTTGGAATGAAGCCGATTAAGCTCAACATGGTGGTGATGAAGGGTATTAACGATGATGAAATCGAAGCGATGGTGGAATTTGCCATTGATAGGGGTCTTGATATTCGTTTCATTGAGACCATGCCGATTGGCCTTGCAGGCATCGAGGCGGTTGATAGGCACTATCCAGAGTCAGCCATTCTTAAACGCCTTCAAAAATGCTACGGTGATAAACTCATTGCGCAGAAAGCAAAACAAACCGATGGCCCAGCCAAGGCGCTATTAATCGAAGGCACCAATACAAGAGTGGCCACTATTTCAGCAGTTTCGAATCATTTTTGTGGCACATGTAACCGCGTACGAATGACCGCTAAAGGTGATTTGATCTTGTGTCTCGGCCAAGAGGATTCGGTCTCTTTGCGTGATGCTATTCGCTCAAGTATGACCGATGACGAAATCAAAGCATTGATTGTCAGCGCAATTACCAAAAAACCGGAAAAACACGTTTTTAGCTCAGTAATCGACAATATAAGCAATCGTCAAATGGTGGAGATTGGGGGATGAATATTCTCTACTTTGCCTCTCTTAAAGAGAGCCTCAATACAGCTTCTGAAAAAATTGCTATTGATGCAGACGCAACCGTTGCATCAATTAAAAAGCAGTTGATTGAAAAACACGGTGCAAAATATTTTCCAAAAAACATACTTTGCGCTGTGAATCACGAAATGGTTGATGATAGTATGGCTGTTACCGAAGACGACGAAGTGGCGTTTTTCCCACCGGTGACCGGTGGATAAGGAGCTTTAATGAGTAGAGATCTTTTCGTAAATCCTTTTAGATTTGATGGTGGGATTTTTTTTTATTTTACAAGGCATAATTTTAAAAACTCTACTTGTTGTCTAGTGATAAAATTTAACACAGGAAAATAATAAAAATCCCCCATCCCAAAGGGCTAAGGTTAACAATGTTAAAGCTAAGCCAAACAACGCCTTGGCGTTTGTTTGTGCGAAACTTATACTTTAGTGTAAAAAGTGCAGAAAAATTCTCATCAATAGCTAGTGCTATTCATTTTAAATTTTTACAAATTTTTTCTTCATTTTTATCACTCAGCAAATTTTAAAACGATTTATGCAAAGGTCTCAAGCAACCAAAATTGGCTTTTTAACGATTTCTGACAGAGCATCTCGCGGCGAGTATGAAGACATTAGTGGCCCTGCTATGCAGCAGTGGGTATCTAGTGCCGTCACATCCCCATACGAGAGTATTGTAAGAATCATTGAAGACGAACAACCACTCATCGAAAAAACACTAATTGAACTGAGTGACGAGCTTGGTTGTAGTGTTATTCTCACCACGGGTGGCACCGGTCCAACCAAGCGGGATGTCACTCCTGAAGCAACTACGGCGGTGTGTGAGAGAATCTACGATGGCTTTGCCGAGCAAATGCGAACGGTTTCGCTTCGAACCGTGCCCACTGCTATTCTTTCACGTCAAATTGCCGGCACGCGTGGTAATAGCTTAATCATCAATCTACCAGGAAAACCGGTTGCGATTGCTGTTTGCTTGGGTGCAGTTTTCTTGGCCGTGCCAAAATGCTTAGAATTGCTTGATAATTCAATAATGCAAATCGACAAAGATTTTGTCAAACAGGATTTTGGCTAGACGCCTTTCCCAGTTGATAAGCCTCAATTAAGGCTTTTTTTACACCTTTCGTCATCTCGGTCGAATTAAGGTGTTTTGAGGCAACAACCTCAATCTGCTCAAGGCACAATACATGATCGTAGCGCTGCCTTAAAAGTTCTAAATTAAGTGACTGGTTATCGATACAACCTTCAGCACAACCTTTGGCCTCCGAAAATTGGATATCCTGATCCATCATTATTTCCAGCTGATAGGAATACAGGTCAATGCCGTACTCTTGCGCAATTTGCAGATAGACCGATTGATAAAAGTCCTCGTGAGAGATAACATTTTCAATATTAATCACGCTTTGCAGTGCGTGGCTCTTTCCTTGATAATCAAAAGAAAGTGATGCAAGTAATGAGTGCTTAGCCATCACTTTGTCAAAGACATGAAAAGTTTCGGTAATTCTTTGGGCAACGATTCAATCCGATCAATAACGGAGTAGTGCGATCCAAAAATATCTGAAATATAGCTATCTGCTTTATTATCTAGACTAATGCAATACGGGTACATACCCTTTTGTTGACACTCTTGAACGGCCTTATGGGTATCTTTAATAAGCACTTTTGAATTAGGCACATCGATATCAGAAGGCTCACCATCGGTCAAAATCAACATCAATTTTTTGTCACTTTGCTGCAAATCGAGATAATGCGCACCATGGCGAATAGCCGCCCCCATACGAGTGGAATATTCAGCTTTCAGATCCGCCAATCTTGACTTAACCGTATCGTCCCAATGTTCACTATAGCCCTTGATGTGATAATACATAACTCGCTCACGCGTGTCTGAGTTAAAACCAGCAATGGCAAAATTATCACCCAATTGCTCAACCGCCCAGCCCAATAAGGAAACTGCCTCTTGCAACAACTCCAAGATAGAGCGATTTGTGCCAGGGACAATATCATTCAAAGATTCGGATAAATCAAGCAAAAGTAGCACCGAAACACTGCGCGAGTCGTGCTCGAAATCGCTATTAATACGTGTGTCTGGCTGCGAGCCATTCTTGAAGTCAATCACACTACGAAGAGCAATATCCAAATCCAGCTCGGCGCCCTCTTCCTGATATCTCAAACGTTTTTTATTTTGCGGTTTTAAAAGATCCAGCACTCGCTTGAGTTGTTTGACTAAATTAGCGTGTCTCGCCAACAACTCGTCAATTTTAGATGGATCTGAATGAGAGTGAAGACGCTCATATACAGAGACCCAGTCGGGTTTATAAGACTTGTGGAAGAAATCCCACTCATCATAATAGCGCGGTGGAATCGCCTCGACAGCAACAGGCTCCATATCGTTATACAGCTCTGCAATAAATAACTTTTCGCCCTCATCTTCTCTTTCAATAAATCGCCACATCATACGATTATCATCTCGATAGGATGCCTCAGTATTATCAAAATACAAGTCGGCGAGAGAATCCGATGCTTTCTTGGTTTTGGCAAGAAACGAAATACCTAGAGCCAAACTGTCCTCGGTGCTTGTATTTTCCTTACCTATCATTAGCGCCTTAAAACGAGCAGCATAATCCAAGATATCCGCGTTTTTATAAGGGTGATTATCATCAATTAATGCGCGTGACAAAATCGACGCGCGATGCTTAACTCCAGACTGCTTAGTTTCATCACAATCAAACTCATCCAACTCAGGCATTAAATTTCGCCAAATACTGGTCAGCCCTGGATAGCGTTTAGCAGATAAATACTCCACTCGCGCATCTTCGAACACTTCTGCAAACAACCTTTGATGTGGGCTCAAATTATCCGCAATCACGGCTTTGGTGAACTGCTGATGAGCAATCAAATGTGATATCAAGGCCAAATATCGACGCAACGGCGAAACACCATTCAGTTCGTTATAAACATCAGGCAAGCGAATAGTACCATCTTTGATGTATGGTCGAAAAAATTGCAGTCGTTCAAAATCAGATGAATAAGGGGCGTACACATAATCCTTACCCCATAAGGATTTCTGTAGAAGATAAAGCTGCCTTTCAACATCAACAAACAACAAGCCCTTGCGCTGACGCTGAAAAACTGCACGCGAATCCGAAGTCGATAAAGAGAAAAATGCCTCTTGTTGATCTGGATGTCTTTTGAAATAACGCAAACCATAATCAACCCAAGCATAAGCTCCCTTGTAGTCAAGCCGGCCTAAAATCATGCCAATTTTCGATAACAAAGCCTTGAATGAGGGTGAGCTATGGGTTACATGAATACCGTGCACAGAATAAGTTGTCTTTGCCAAGTGATAGTCAATAAACGCTAAATACTCATCCAACTCATCGGCTTTAGCGTGGTTAATAACTTCCATGAAGCTGAGAAGAAAATCCACCAAAAAATCCTTATTCGGGCTTCTCGTAATTGTTTGATAGGAGAAATCAGTGATTTTTTTAATGGATCCTTCACCAAAATGTTCGCCCACCCAATACATCATACTAACAAAGGTAATGGAAATAGAAGGCCCCTGGCCAATTTTTGCAAAGAACTCTACACCATCGTAATACTCGTCCAACAAGGACGGACTTAATCTTTGTCGAGCTGTTTCAATTTGCTTGTTAAATTCAGTGTGTACCGAATCAAAAGCACAATATAATTGTCGAAATTGAGTGGACTTTGTCATGACTACTAAGTTCTTTTGCTAGCCAAAGATCGCCTCAATTGAAGTCTGCATTGTTTCGCGCACCTCGGCGTCATCCGTAATCGGTTTTACCATTGCCATCTGACATGCATCCCTTACGTCAACACCACCAACGATTAATGTGCCTGCATAATTAAGCAGTCTTGTTGAAGCGCCCTCATCAAGTCCGTGACCCACAAGAGCCCGAGTAGTGTTGGCAAATTGCACCAACTTAGCAGCAATATCTTGATCAACACCAGACTCTTGGGTGACAATGATTGTTTCCAATTCTTCACTAGCAAAGTCAAAATCCATCGCTACAAAGCGTTGCTTGGTTGACTGTTTCAAATCTTTCATTAATGACTGATAGCCAGGATTATACGAAATAACCAATTGGAAATCGGGGTGCGCTTTTAATAACTCACCTTTTTTGTCAAGCATTAACTCGCGTCTGTGATCTGTTAATGAATGGATAACCACCATCGTATCTTGACGCGCTTCCACCACTTCATCAAGGTAGCAAATTGCTCCATGGCGCGCTGCTAAGGTTAGCGGACCGTCAACCCATCGAGTGCCATTTGCATCCAATAAGAAACGACCAATTAGATCAGAAGCGGTAATGTCTTCATTGCAAGAGACAGTAATAATAGGCTTATCTAACTGATGCGCCATATGTTCAATAAAGCGCGATTTACCACAACCTGTTGGCCCCTTGATCATCACCGGCAAACGAGACTGGTATGCAGCAGTATAAAGCTCAACCTCATTGGATTGCGCTTGATAAAAAGGCAACTCCCTTACTTTAAATTGATTTATGTCAAAATTTCCCATCAATACACCTCAAGATTTCGATTGTTTAATAAATGTGATTATTGTTACTATTTTAATGTGAAAATTAACACGCTATTCACCAAAGAATTTATCAAATACATAACCTAGAAAAGAGCCTTTTAATGAACAATAGAGACCACTCACTTGATCTTATGCGCGGTGTTGCAATCTTAATGATGGTTGCGTTTCACCTGATTTACGACCTTAACGAGTTTGGCTTTACTGATATTCCCCTATCTGGCTACTGGTTGACGACTTATTGGCGCTATTTAATTGTTTTTCTGTTCTTAAGCTCTGTCGGCATCAGCCTTGTTATGGCCTACGGCAAACAATTTAATATTGCTAAATTCAGCAAACGGATGGTTATTCTTGGCCTAGCCGCTTTAGCTGTATCACTTGGTACCTATTTTATGTTTGCTAATGCTTGGGTTTATTTCGGCATTTTGCATCTAATCTGGGCTTCTTGCTTTATCGCAATCTTTTTTGTTCGATTGCCAAACCTGTCACTATTGATAGGGCTGAGTATTTTAGCGCTGGCCTATTTTAATCTCCCCGATTTATCTTTCTTAAGAGTTATATTGTCGGACAACATCCCAAGAGCCAGCATTGATTTCTACCCACTTTTTCCTTGGATCTCTCTCGTCTTTCTCGGCATTTACATGGGTCACAACCCTTGGTATAAAAAAATCATCACGCTCCGCTCAACCTTTATTCAATATCTAGGGCAACACTCCTTACTTATCTATCTTGTGCACCAAGTGCTGCTCTTTGGACTGGTGGCTACGATTTATAATGTAATCAATCTATAAATCACAGCCATCATATACTATTGTTATTTATGAACGCCTAGCTTATCTCTCCAACCTGGATACAACAGATCTGCATCACCAGGGAATGACTCAAAGGCTCTCGCAAATTCATTATGATCCTTAGCAAATTCAATTGGATCAGCACCAGCTTTCCAACACTCAAATGCTTGACGAAGAGATGTCGCACCCGCCGCAGGAGAATCAATATGACCGTAAGCACCACCGCCAGAAGTGTTAATAACATTACCATGACCAAGATTCTCAAAGAAACCTGGAAGGCGTAAAGCATTCATTCCACCAGAAATGATTGGTGTGGTCGGCTTCATACCAAACCACTCTTGGTGATAGAACGGCCCCTCTGCACTATCACGTTCAATCATGTAGGCAATATTTCTATCGTCTGCACCGCCCTCCATTTTGCCGTAACCCATAGTGCCCACGTGGATACCAGAAGCGCCCATTAATCTTGAAAGCTTAGCCAATACAAATGCAGTATAACCACGAACTGATGATGGTGAGGTGATGGCGCCATGGCCCGCTCTATGGTAATGCAAGTATTGGTTCGGATAGTTACGACGTGCCGTCGTTACCATGCCGCAACCACCAACATAACCATCAACTAAAAAAGCAACGTGGTGGGCATTTTCACCGAAAGTTTCTAAAATGTAGTCAGCACGAGCACACATTTCGTGATGATCGTCCGCAGTAATATTTGCAGAGAACAACTTTGCCTCACCTGTTTCGTCCTGCGCACGTTTCATTGAGTCAGCAACCAAAGGTGTTACATCCTTCATACGAGCATAAACTTGGTTACCCTGAGGTTCGTCGTTCTTAATAAAATCACCACCAAGCCAAAACTGGTAAGCAGCCTCGGCAAATGGTTTAGGACGTAGGCCTAGTTTTGGTTTAATGATCGTACCTGCGATATAACCACCATCAGTGCGAGAACGACCCAAAAGGTTCCAAAGGTCAGTAATGTCTTTAGACGGGCCATCGAAAATATCAAGCATTGCCTTTGGCACCCAAAAGTCCTGCATTTGTGCACATTTAACATCACCCATACCCTGGTTGTTACCAATTGCAAGCGTTAAGAAAGAAACAACCATCGCACGGCCATCAATCAAATTTCGGTCAAACAAATCATTTGGATAAGCAAGCTTCATCCAACCCTCAGCTTCATTAATCTCATAAACCATTGCATCTAGGTCTTTGGTAAAGTCGTCAGTTGTAGAAACTTCTACGTTTGTACCTGTAGAAGACTCTGCTGCAAAGTGTGCCGCAGTTGACAAGTAGCCATAACCTTCGGCAGGTGCCATGGTGTAAGCAACCAATATGTGTTTGCCTTCTGCGATTAGCCTATCTTCGTCTAAAGACAAATCAGCGTATCTATTCGATTGATCCATTATGGACTTCCTATCTGTAAAAAATAGCTTAATTATAGTAGAGACATTAAATAATGTAAAATAATAAATATTAAATAAATAATAAGTTTTACTTATAGATATATCATGATTAATTACACCTTAAAACAACTCTATAGCTTTGAGGCGGTGATAAGGCTTTCAAGCTACACCCTTGCAAGCAAAGAGCTCAATATAACCCAGCCTGCTGTCTACATGCAAGTGCAGCAATTACAAGAAAACATTGGCGTGAAACTGTTTGATCTCAGTGGAAAAAAAATCACACCAACCTTTATTGGGAAAAAAATTTACAAAACCGCCAATTCAATTATTGCCATTACCGAGGCTTCAAAACTAGAAGTTGAACATACGCTCAATCCAGATTCTGGACATTTACAAATCGCAGTTGCCACAACAGCCAACTCATTCGTCTCTCGCCTGCTGTCCAAGTTTAAGCACAGTTATCCTCAGATGACTTTCTACCTTGATGTAACCAATCGTCGCGCCCTTTTAGATAACTTGAGAAGCAAAAAGGCGGACTTGGTGATTATGGGCGAACCGCCGAAAGACATTCCATTAACCTCAAATGCTTTTATGGAAAATCCCCTCATTGCGATTGCTCATCCAGACAACAAATTGCTCAATAAAGAAAGAATTTCCATAAAAGATCTAAGTAGAGAAACGCTGCTAACACGCGAAGTGGGCTCAGGAACACGAATTACCGTTCAGCGATTTACTGGGCTAGTCTTCAATTCAGATATCGAAATTAACTCTAATGAGGCAATTGTAGAAGCTGTTCAAGCTGGCCTCGGTATTGGCTTTGTATCTAAGCACTCAGTGAAGCTACAACTCGATAACAACATTATAAAACAGCTCCATGTGACGCCATTTCCTATTATCAGACATTGGCATGTCGTGCATCATAAAGATGCAGAACTGTCACCAATTGCAAGACGATTTAAACAGTTTATTATCGATAATACTGAGGATAAAAACGCCAACAATTAGCTTCGATACTCAGCATTTATTTTGACGTAATCATAAGAGAAATCCGTCGTCCAAACACTCTCAGAAGTTAGAGTGTCGCCCATCTCTATGCAAATCACAATATCGGGTTTAGCCATCTCAGCGCTGCCCGCTTCCTCGGTGTAATTAGAATCGGGTTCGCCGGCGGTAATAATTGGCAAATCATTAAGAAAAATATTAATATTCTCAATAACAAGACCACTGACTTTTGCCCGACCAACCGCCGCTAATATTCGCCCCCAATTTGCATCGCTGGCAAATAGCGCTGTTTTAACCAGCGGTGAATGCGCAACTGTGTAAGCTACTTCCAAGCAATCGCTATTGGTCGCCAAACCACTGGCGCATATCTCAACAAATTTGGTTGCACCTTCGCCGTCTCTAACAATCTTATGCGCTAAATCTTGCGTTAGCTTATTAAGAGATTCTTGGAAAGCTTCGCGACAATCAGTGAGCTGAATACCCGATTGATTGGTTGCGCTCACAGTGCAAGCGTCATTGGTTGAGGTGTCGCCATCAACAGTAATACGGTTAAAAGATTGATTAACAGCTATCGATAAACAGGCTTGTAATTCTTGTTGGGAAGCGCTTATATCAGTGACAATAAAGCTTAGCATCGTTGCCATATCAGGGCGAATCATGCCAGAACCTTTGGCAATGCCAGTCAGTGTTACTGTTTTTCCATTAATTTCAAATGTTTCTGAGTGGCATTTATCAACCAAATCGGTTGTTAATATTCCCTCTGCCACCTGATTCATATTATCCTCAGAAAGTCTTTCTACTAATTTTTTTGAATTCTGTTGAAATGGTTCTAGAGGTATTAGCTGGCCAATTACGCCAGTAGAAAATGGCAATATTTGTTGTGGCTTTATATCAAGAATCTCGGCAAATATCTCACAACTCTGATAGGCGTGTTCAAGGCCCTTCTCACCCGTGCCCGCATTCGCATTACCACTGTTAATTAACAAGGCGCGAACATCGGATTGTAAATGATTTTTTGCTATAAGTACGGGTGCGGCACAAAAAACGTTTTGAGTAAAAACGCCAACGGTGACACTACCCTCAACCAAAGTCACTAAGGATAAATCTAGCTTTTCTTGATCATTTGGATTTTCATTTGAGCTGGATTGCTGGAACGACTTAAAACCGGCTGAAATCGCCGCACATTCAACACCTGCTATTTGGAGTAAATCATTACGCATTGAAAAGCAATAAAATAATTAGGATAAATTGATTTTACCCAATTTACCGACTTTACTTTATTACAATCTTGAGCTATCCAACTTATTAAACGCAAGCATCAAAACCGCACCAAAAACGACCATCATTAGCGCAGGCACTGCCGCCCTCTCGAAAAGCCCTTCAGCACTCAGCTCATATACTCTGATGGCTAGTGTATCCCAACCAAAGGGTCTCAGCAAGTAAGTGGCGGGCAATTCTTTCATCACATCAACAGCCACTAATAAAGCACCCGCCATAATGCCTGGTGTCATCATAGGCAGATACACTTTCCAAACGAGGCGAAATCTAGACGCACCTAGCAATCTAGCACTTTGTTCATAAACCGGCTTGATTTGTTCGGCCGAGGCATTGGCTGAATTATAGGCAATCGCCATAAACCTTGAAACGTAAGCAAAAAGCAATAATGCGATTGAGCCAAACAATAAGTGATTTAGTGAAGATCCACCGAAGTATTCATTAATTAATGAAATATTTTGCACACCATACATTAAACCAACTGCCATTACCGAGCCCGGCAAAGCATAACCTAAAGTAGAAAAGTGAATCAACATTTGCAAAACTCTACTGTTGTTTTTACAGCTACTTGGTAAGGCCAATATGGTGGCAACAGTGACAGTTAGTGCCGCTGCGCTTAATGTCAGAATAGCTGTTGAGGAGATAAAACCTATGTACTTCCCACTCCACTCTTTGGCAAAAACTTCTATACTCCAAATAATTATTTGCAATATCGGCATCGCAAACGAAAGCATGAAAACACTAAAAACAAACAAGAAAAGAAGCCAACCAATCCAGCCACTTGCAACATAAGGCCGAATGTGAGAAATATCAGTTGAATAATATTTAGCCTTACCTCGCGCTCTTCTTTCAAAGTAAATTAAAAAGAAAGCCACTAAAACCAATAAAGATGCCAGTTGCGCGGCCACTTCAATTGAGCGAAAATCTCCCCACGCTGAATAAATAGCGGTAGTGAATGTTGAATAGTTAAATAACGAAACAACACCAAAATCTGCCAAGGTTTCCATTAATGTCACCAATAACCCAGCAGCAATGGCTGGACGAGCAAGCGGCACCGATATTTTCCAAAAAACACGTATTGGGCTTGCGCCGAGCATTTTTCCAGCCTCAATCATATGAATTTTTTGACGCTTAAACGAGGCACGCGCCATCATATAGACATAAGGATAAAACACCAGTATAAAGGTTAAGGTAATGGCCCAATAACCCGCGCGAATATCAAAACCAGGCAAACCTAGGATTTCCCTCATCCAAACTTGGACATAGCCTGAATAATCAAAAACACCCAAATAGACAAAGGCTAGGACGTAAGCAGGGATGGCAAAAGGCAAAAACAAAGCCCACTCCAACCAGCGACGCCCGGGAAATTCGACCATGACTACTAAATATGCTAGTATTGTGCCCAAAACACTAACACCCAATCCAACACCAATTAACAGAATGGTTGTGGATAAAACAAGATCTGATAGCAAGGTTTGAGCAAAATGTGTCCACAGTTCACCACCCGGAAGTAACCAAGCAGATGCAACAACAAAGATTGGCATCGCTACTATGAGTGCCAATAGGCAAACCCATATATTTGATTTAAAGCACAATCGGTCCACTGAGATCAAACCTTAGAAAAATAGCAGAATTTTATACCAAAAAAACCCAAGACACTTTCGAGCCTTGGGTTTCATCGGAAATTTTATCTGTTTATTATTTATAACCAACCCTTTGCATCAGAGCAACTGCATCAGCTTGTAAAATACCTACGAGCGCAAGGTTCATATTGTCTTTCTTGAAACTACCCCAAGACGATACAACTTCATCAGAAGCAATGTTTTGATTGGCTGGATACTCTTTGTTTAAAGCGCCATAAATTGCTTGGGCTTTAGCTGATGACAACCATTCTAATAGTTGAACTGCACCGTCTGAATTTGAAGCATGCTTTGTAACGCCTGCACCAGATACATTAACATGCACCCCTGTTGTGTCTTGATTTGCCCAAAAAAGCTTTAGTGGTGCGTCAGGTGTTTTTTCAATCAAACGACCAAAGTAATATGTATTTACTAGGCCAACATCACACTGACCAGCTAGGATAGCATTCATCACATGAGAGTCTTTAGCATTTGGTGTAGCTGCTAAGTTACTTACCCAGCCACTCACAATTTTCTCAGCTTTATCTTCGCCTTCATTATGAATGATTGAAGCTACTAAAGATTTTGTATAAATCTTTTTACTGGTTCTTAAGCAAAGTTTGCCCTTCCACTTACTATCAGCCAAATCAGCATAAGTTGAGAGCTCAGACGAATTAACACGTTCCGTGCTATAAACAAGGGTTCTAGCGCGAACAGATAAGCCTGTCCACAACCCATCAGGATCTCTTAAATAGGTTGGAATATTGCCAACAATTGTATTGGTTATTACATCTTGGAAAATATCCTGCGTACCTGCATACCAAAGATCACCAGCATCTACCGTCATAAACATATCTGCAGGTGTATTTTCGCCTTCTAGTTTTAAGCGCTCAATTAAGTCACCGCCCTTACCCGTTAAGTAATTTACTTCGATACCAGTATCTTTTGTAAATTGCTCAAATAGTGGTTGAATTAAATGCTCTTTTCGAGAGCTGTAAACAGTAACAGTGTCATCTGTTGCTGCTTGAATTTGAGTAATTGAACCCATTAAAAGGGTAGTTAGCGCCATGGCTGACACAGTGAGTTGCCTAGAAAACATTAGTTATTCCTTTACTAAATGATTGTTAAATAGTTTTTTTATTGCAAATGATAATCAATATCATTTGCGTATGATACACAATCTCAATTAATATGCAACTGTTTTTTATCAATTTTACCAACCATGTCAGCAAAGGATTTTGCTTCTGATTCATCATGGGTGACCAGTATCGAAGTCATTCGCGCCTTCTTAAGAATCGATCGAACTTCTTTCACTAATTGATTACGATGAGACTTATCCAAACTCGAAAATGGCTCGTCTAATAAAAGTAATTTTGGTGAAGTTGCTAACGATCTAGCCAAGCTAACACGTTGCTGTTCGCCGCCTGAAAGTTGGTGTGGGTATTTTTTTTCTATACCTTCAAGATAAATCAATTGAAGCAGTTCATTGACTTTTTCTGTTTTTTGTTCTTTGCTTAACTTATTGATTCCAAAGCAAATATTTTGAAAAACTGTCATGTGGGGGAACAATGCATAATCCTGAAAAACCATGCCAATTTTTCGAGCTTCGGGTTCCACTTGGTGCTCACCACGATTACTCAGATCCATACCATCTAAATTAACTGAGCCATCTTGTGCGTTGTCCAAGCCCGCTATAAAGCGTAGTGCACAACTCTTACCACTACCACTATCACCCAAAAGAGCAAAAATGTCTCCACTCTCAAGCTCTAAGTTAAAGCCATTTAAAACTTGGTTTTCTTCAAATGATATTGATAAATTACTAACGCTTAACACTGTAAACCTAAATAATAATGATTCTCATTATTATATAATACTAATACTCATTAAAAAAGTTTAAGCAAATAATGAAAATGTTATCAAAATTATCACTACTGAAAAAAATATAGAACTTTTATTTCAATTCACTCTCTATGTACTTTACTTATTCTTCCTGCAATTATTGGCTCATTCTTAAAATTTCCGAAATTTTTTCGATCAACCATTTAAACCTTTGTTTTTTATTAAAAAACCTCCATAAATGGCTGTTTTTAGCTCTAGAATGGCTATTTTCAACCATTTATTCGATAAATCAGTAAGGCCCACCCTTACTCATTGCTGTTTTCAGGCTCATGTCGATTTTTTTCGATATCTTAGTTAAACCCATTCTCGAAAATCTTTGACATTCAAAAAATATAGTTATCCACTCTCCAATGAGTGGATGACATAAAATAACAGAAAATCATAAAAACATTTTTAGGAATGGATTCTATAAGTCGAAGCAAAGCCAGTCAAAAAGTCACCCTTGTAGGTGCGGTGATTGATTTCTTACTGTCTGTTATTAAAATTTTTGCTGGCTTTATCGGTAATTCGGGCGCATTGATTGCAGATGGTATTCACTCATTTTCTGACTTATTGTCTGATTGGGTGGTTTGGTATGCAGCAAAGCATGCAGGCGAAGCACCTGATGCCGAGCATCCCTACGGCCATGAGCGGTTCGAGACGGTTGCCACACTTGGACTCAGCATTTTTCTTGCCATTGTTGGCACAGGTATTATTTTTGACGCTGCACAGCGTCTATCAGATATGGGACAACTGAGTCACGCCCCTTGGCTGCTTGCTGTTGCTGCTCTTTCAATTGCAAGCAAAGAGGCTTTGTATTGGTATACGGTGATTATCGCCAAAAAAGTGAAATCAGACATGCTTAAAGCTAATGCTTGGCACCATCGCTCCGATGCTTTCTCATCTGTTGTGGTATTGATTGGTATTTTTGGCGCGGCTAATGGTTACTTTTACTTAGACAGCATTGCCGCCATTATTGTTGGCCTAATGATTATCTTTATTGCCTGGAAACTGGGAATCGGTGCAACAAAAGAACTGGTGGACACCTCCATTGATGCTGAAGACATTGCAAGACTCCACACAGCACTCTCTGAAATTAAAGGTGTTAATAGTGTTCACTCTTTAAGAACCAGAAGAAATGGCCATAAAATTACAGCCGATGTGCATGTTCAAGTCAACCCCTTCTTATCCGTTAGCGAGGGGCACATCATTAGCGTTAGTGTTGAGCGGGTGGCAAAAGATTGTGTTGAGGGTTTAAGCGATGTCACTGTTCATATCGACCCTGAAGATGATGACGATGAAAACCTGTCCTACGAAAATCTTCCTGAGCGTGCACAAGCCTTACAAATTCTTCACCAAGCACTCAAACTGGAAGAGTGTGATTATCAAATTGAACGCACTCAATTGCATTATCTCGATGGTTCAATTTTGGTGGATTTCTACCTACCTCTCGACTATTTACAAACTACTGACGCACAAGAGATTAATAACCAACTTTCCAGTATTGTTGGCAAACTGCCAGGTTATGGGGAAGTGAAAGTATATTTTAGCTAGAAACTATACTATAACGCGTGATAAGCATGACAAATCGCGCCTGCTAAGGCATCAGCAGCATCCGCTTGAGGCGCTTTGTTAAGTTTTAATAAATGTTGCACCATAAAAGACACTTGATCTTTGGCTGCATGGCCTTTGCCAACAATTGCTTTTTTTATTTGATTTGGACTGTAATCCACAATCGGCAAATCCTGAGTACCAACCGCTGAAATAATCGCCCCTCTGGCATGACCTAGTTTGATGGCAGCGTCAGGATTGGGGCGATCTGGGCGCATAAAGGCTCGCTCAATCACCACAATATCCACTTCGTTTTTTTCGAGTATTTCTTTAATGCCCTTGAAAATTGTAATGATGCGCTCATTGAAATCACCCTTGGTGCGAATGCAACCACTGGTCACGTAATTAAACTTTAGTTTGTCTGCAGTAATAAGCCCAAAACCGGTAATTCTTGAGCCAGGGTCAACGCCAAGTATATTCATGGTTGCTATTCTAACAGCTATAATCTGAGACCTTTGCATAAACCATTTTAGATTTGATAGTGAGATTTTTATTATTTTACAAGGCAAATTTTAAAATGGTTTATGCAAGGGTCTCTTCCTATTGTTAAAAGGCTGACCCCATGGCTGTTATTGATCTATCACAACACAATTTTGACGAAACCATTGCTAATAATGAAATCGTCATGGTCGATTTCTGGGCGCCGTGGTGCGGACCTTGCCTGCAATTTACCCCAACTTTTGAGGAGGCCTCGGATAGAATAAGGGGGGCTACTTTTGCTAAAGTCAATACTGAAGATGAGCAGGAGCTGGGTCTGCGTTTTGGCATTCGCTCTATTCCAACACTAATGATCTTTCGCCAAGGTGTTGGCATTTTTTCACACTCTGGCACTCTGGCACTTGCAGATATTAAAGAATTGATTGTGAAGGCAACAGGCCTTGATATGAATGTTGTGAGAAAAGAACTGGGCGAAGAAAGCGAGTAAATGTGCTAGCCAATAAACTGGCTGTATTGCTCCTGTTTAAAACCAACAACAACTGTTGAGCCACAAACGAGAACAGGCCGCTTAATTAGTGTTGGCTGCTCGATGAGCAATTCAATAGTAATATTATTTTTTTGGGTATCTGGCAAATTGCGATAAGTTGTTGAGCGTTTGTTTACTAAAGTATCCCAGCCAATCGACTCAATCCAAACCTTAATCACATCAACTGACAATGGGTTTTGTCTGAAATCAATAAACTGATAATTAACATTGTAGGCACTTAAATATTTACAAGCTTTTTTAACGGTGTCGCAATTCTTAATGCCATAAAGCTTTAACTCATTACTCATACAACTAACGCTCTAATGGGGGTTTCTTAAATTTTTCACGCATCCAGTTGAGCGATTTAAAAGTGATTTCATTCTCAATAATTTTATGTTCGAGACGCTTTTTTCCCGGAAACTCCATCAAGAATAAGCCAACAATGATAGCAAGAATACCTTGGCCAGGCGTAAACAACATCACCACACCGAGAAGGATTAACAAAAAGCCAAAAACACTTCTAAGAACAACAAAAATCAAGTGGCCAAAATGCTTAATTTCCAGTTTGTGATATTGTGGATTGGTAAAATAATCATGTGGAATTTTGGACACTAAAAACGGTGTAAAAATCAAACTAACAACAAAAATCAATGCCGAGACTGTAACGATGAGACCGATGTAATCCTCAAATTGAGTATAAATATCTAGGACAAAATCTAGCATGTTAAAAGAAAGGTAACAGGTCCATCATTAACAAGAGACACTTGCATATCAGCGCCAAAAACACCTGATGCCATATCAATATGCTTGGTTTTAAAACGCTCAATCATATAATCATAGATGCTCTCAGCCTCCACAGGCGGTTTCGCTGTAGAAAACCCAGGCCTTGTGCCAGACTTCGTATCCGCTGCTAGGGTAAATTGAGAGATCAGTAATACACCGCCAGCAATATCACTAACACTCAGATTCATCTTTCCTTCAGAATCAGTAAATACACGATAAGACAACAGTTTATTAATCATCTTATTCGCTTCAATCAATGTGTCGTTTTTCTCAACACCTATAAAAACTAATAAGCCTTGGTTAATTGCACCGACAGTATCACCCGCAACCACCACGCTGGCGGATGTTACTCTTTGGATTAAAGCTTTCATATTATCTGTCTAGGACGACAGATAAGAGATATCTGCGACAGATAAAAACAACGCTCTAACGCGACTAATTAACGCCAGTCTTGTTTTGCGCAAGTTTGGCTCTTCAGTATTTACCATAACATTGTCAAAGAATGAATCAATCGCAGACTTCAAGCCCACAAGTGAGGTCATAATCGCTTGATAATCTTTCTGCCCACTCAGTTGATCAGAAACGACTTCTGTGGCCTCAAAAAGGCTTATTTCTGATACTTCGAGCAATAAGGAAGTATCCACTTCAGCACCCCCCTCATAATCTTTCAACATATTGGCAATACGCTTATTGGCTTCAATCAAGCTAGCAGATTCGCTTTGCTGAGTAAAAACATTAAGTGCTTCAATTCTTTGATGGAAATCAAGGGGCGATTCAGGACTAACAGCAAGCACTGCTTCAAACACACTGCCATCGACTTTATTGTCTTTGTAGTAGGCCTTTAAGCGCTCCATCATAAATTGATAAATCTCAGGTGATACAGTTTTGTCAACTGAGTTTGCATGCAGATTCAAAGATGCTTCAATCAATGTTTTTAAATTTAGCTCAAGTTTTGCCTCAACAAAAATTCTCAGTAAGCCAAGCGCTAGACGCCTAAGAGCGTAAGGATCTTTTGAGCCTGTTGGTCCTTGACCAATGCCAACAATACCAGTGATGGTATCCAACTTATCAGCAATTGCAACAACAAGACCACTCGGTGTTGAAGGTAGAACGTCACCTGCAAATCTTGGCTGATAGTGTTCTTTAATAGCGTCCGCTACGGCATCAGATTCACCATCATTGCGGGCATAATAGCCACCCATTACCCCCTGCAAATCGGCAAATTCACCCACCATTTCGCTTAGTAAATCGGTTTTTGCCAACAACCCTGCTCTTGCACAAACACCTACATCAATACCGATTATGCCTGCAATAGTGCTGCTCAGTTGCTCGATGCGTTTTGCTTTATCGCCCATTGATCCAAGTGACTTCATAAACAACACCCTATCTAGATCAACAAGTCTGTCTTCTAATCGTTTTGCCTTGTCTTGTTCCCAAAAAAATTCAGCGTCTGCCAATCGTGGACGAATAACACGTTCATTACCATTAATAATCACCGATAAATCACTTGATTCAATGTTTGCTACAGAAATAAATGCTGGCAACAATTTAAGGTCGGCATCCACCATATGGAAATATTTTTGATGAGATTTCATCGCGGAAATCAGCGCCTCTTCGGGCACGTCTAAAAACTTCTCGTCAAAATGCCCTGAAAAAGCTTTTGGGTACTCCACCAAAGCACAAACCTCATCTAATAGAGATTCATCGATAACGGCAGTGGCGTTATGTTTAGCCGCAACTGCATTGACCTGTTCACGTATCGTTTCTTTGCGAGTATCGAAGTCAACCTCTATCTGGGCTTTGTTGTTCATCAAACTTTGGTATTGATTCGCATGAGAGATCTCAAAAAACTGTTCACCAGTAAATCTTAGGCCTTTTGTTACATTGCCACTTTCAAGCCCCATAATTACAGCAGGAACAACAGCGTCATCCAATAACATCACCAACCAGTGCACTGGTCGAACAAATGAATAATCCAAATCACCCCATTGCATAGCACGAGTAATTGGGATATTATTAATCGCTGTTTCTACAGCGTTTGGCAAAAGCGCATCTGTCTTCTCGCCAACTTTTTCAGATTTAAAAAAGAAATATTCCTTATCGCCCAACACTCGTTTTTCAAGGGCGGAAACATCAACACCATTTGAGCGCGCAAAACCCTCGATGGCTTTGTCTGGCGAACCTACGGCAGGACCTTTACGCTCAATCAACTGGTCTTCTTGCTCAGATTGTAAATTAGCAATCGAGACGGCTAAGCGTCGAGGAGTTGCAAATACCTTAACCTCACCCATCGTTAAATCAAGCGATTTGAGCTCAGCAACAAGATTGTCTTTTAATGCGTTTGAAAGGTTTTTAAGCAACTTTGGAGGTAGCTCCTCGGTGCCCAATTCCAATAAGAAGTCGTGCGTTTTCATGCAGGGTATTTTAGCGTACTGAAGATTCTAGATTTATCTAGATAAGGCAAAATCAATTAACTCTTATTTGCGAAAACAAATAAGAGTCTATCCTAATACTGGCAATGAACTATTGGGAAGTAGAGGAGACAAATACTATAAATTAAGTCGATTACTGTTGGCTGGCAAAAGAGGCTTACAATCGAGGTATGTTGCTCTAATTAACCCTGAAGTGGAACAAAATCTCATTATCAAATAAGTCTTTATCCGGCGCATGCGGCAAAGGCGAGGCTTTGTAAACAGCGCGTTCGATAGAGTTCTTAAACGATATTGCTTTATCACTATTATCAATTGTACAATTTTGTATATTGACAGCTAGAACATGGCCCTCTTCACTTTGAATGATGTGCACATCACAACCCCAATAGCCTTCCGCTCCCTGATAACGCCACACTTTTCGGACTTTATCTGCAATCAAGACGATGTAATTTGCTTTCAGCTGCTTGAGAATATCCTCAAGCACTTGCCTTCTATCAGCATCTACTTCCGCCTGGATCTCGGTAATAAGCTCCCTGACATTTTGCTCATCTTCAAATTTTTCCTTCAAAACAATCAGCTCAGCATCTAAAGCCTCTTTCTTCTTAGTAGCTTCTAGAGCTTTTGTCTCTGATTCAAGCTGTTGCTCTGCAGCAGCTTTGGCTTTCTCCTCTGCTAATTCTTGCCTCTTGGCAGCTTTCAATGCCTCAAGTTTTGC